>OMAL01000004.1_pt1 | contig 273293 bp, 246 predicted proteins | sample 1644711 | NCBI WGS metagenome assembly OMAL01 (sample SAMEA103958122, study PRJEB25191) | human gut metagenome | biome: human-associated habitat [ENVO:00009003]; feature: intestine environment [ENVO:2100002]; material: feces | place: Germany | collected 2013/2015 | reverse complement strand
TAGCATAGCAACCACCTTCGTAGTTGAATACACCTTCGTCATCCCATCCGTGTTCATCGTCACCGATCAACTTACGTTTCGGATCAGTAGACAAAGTAGTCTTACCTGTACCAGACAAACCGAAGAAAATAGCTGAGCTAGTTCCTTCCATATTTGTATTAGCAGAGCAGTGCATAGAAGCGATACCACGAAGCGGGTTCATGTAGTTCATGATAGAGAACATACCTTTCTTCATTTCACCACCGTACCAAGTATTCAGGATAACTTGTTCTTTAGTCTTCAAGTTGAAAACAGTAGCTGTTTCAGAGTTCAAGCCCAGTTCTTTATAGTTGTCAACTTTTGCTTTAGAAGCGTTGAAACATACAAAATCAGGTTCTCCATAAGCTTCCAGTTCTTCAGCAGTAGGACGGATGAACATGTTAGTTACGAAGTGAGCCTGCCAAGCTACTTCCATAATGAAACGTACTTTCATACGAGTTGCAGCGTTAGCACCGCAGAAAGTATCAACAACGAACAAACGCTTGCCGCTCAATTGTTTTACAGCTTTAGCTTTCAAATCAGCCCAAGCTTCTTCTGTACAAGGTTTGTTATCATTTTTATATTCGTCAGAAGTCCACCATACTGAATTTTCAGAAGCTTCATTCTTAACGAAGAATTTATCTTTAGGAGAACGACCTGTGTAAACACCAGTCATTACGTTTACAGCACCCAGTTCAGTAACCTGTCCTTTTTCGAAACCTTCCAATCCCGGTTTAGTTTCTTCAGCGAAAAGCACATCATAAGAAGGATTGTGGAGAACTTCCTTCACGTCGGTAATACCGTACTTGCTTAAATCTAAATTTGCCATTTTTTAATGATTTAATTTGGTTATTGTATAATGTTATTTTTACTCTTTATTTTCTGAGAGAAGATGTTTTTCAACACCCCCTTGTCTAAGGCGCTACAAAATTAGTGCTTTATTTTAAAAAAAAGAAGTTATTAGAGAAAAATTTCCGTAATAGTGAAAGATTTATATTTGTGTAACAAAAATGCAATTTGCACTTTACAAATATGAAATTTATTTTGTTTCTTTGCAGGTCAAAGTCAATCATATAACAATAACACAGATATGAAAATCATCAATCTCAGTGAAGGCAATTCGCTTCTGAACCAATACGTAGCAGAATTGCGTGATGTACATGTTCAGAACGACCGTATGCGCTTCCGCAGAAATATCGAAAGAATAGGGGAAATCATGGCATACGAAATGAGTAAAGCACTAACCTATTCCGTCAAGCAGGTACAGACACCACTGGGAACTGCCACGGCCAGTACGCATGATGACAAAATAGTGATTGCCACTGTATTCCGCGCCGGACTGCCCCTGCACACCGGTTTTCTGAATATGTTCGACCATGCCGATAACGCTTTCGTTTCCGCATTCCGTTTCTACAAGGATGATGAACACCGTATTGTAGATGTACACATCGAATACATTGCCGCTCCCTCTCTGAATGACAAGACATTGCTTTTGGTCGACCCGATGCTTGCCACCGGCGAAAGCATGGAGCTTGCCTGGAAAGCTTTACTCACTAAAGGTACTCCTGCCAAACTGCAAATGGCCTGTGTCATTGCCAGCCGACAAGGAGTAGAGCATATGGCAAAACTTTTTCCCGGTGATGATATCACATTATGGTGTGCCGCCATCGACCCGGTTTTGGACGAACACAAATACATTGTTCCGGGGCTGGGAGATGCAGGCGACTTGTCGTTTGGCGAGAAACTCTAACATCCGACTGTCATAAATCACAAATGGTTAGTAACCGGCAGCCCTCTCGCTGCTCATTACTAACCATTTATTATTTTCGACGATATGTCAAAAAGTAATTTCCATATCGTTATTTCACTTCCCAGATATCATTGGTCATCAGCAATTCCCGGAAATTATGATATTTCTTTTTAGCTGAGACTTCATCAATTTGTTCGTGAACCGCATCATCATAAGTAGGAGCCTCCACATCACGAATAACGCCCAATGCAATCGGGAAATCAGGACCTTCCATCAAAGCCAGTTTCAGCTGCAACGTGTTATCCATGCAATGTGCATCGTGAATCAGAATGTCTTTTTCTGTAATTCCATTCTCACCCAGTTTCACCACTTTCAGTCCGAAGCCTTCCTGCATCAATCCGAATTCCTTGTTCTCGCCAAACAACATCGGTTTGCCATGTTCCAGATAAATCGCATTCTTGGCGCGGCCTTCCTTATTGTATACAGATTCGTGTGTACCGTCATTGAATATCACACAATTCTGAAGAATCTCGCAAACCGAAGCACCCTTATGGTTAGCGGCTGCCTTCAACACTTCCACAGTGCCGGGACCGTCCGTTGCCACAGCACGGGCAAAGAAACGTCCGCGTGCACCAAAGCATAATTCGGCCGGATGGAACGGGTCTTCCACTGTTCCGTAAGGAGACGACTTGCTGACAAACCCACGGGGAGAAGTAGGAGAATACTGCCCTTTCGTCAAGCCATAAATACGATTGTTCAGCAAAATCATGTTCAAGTCGATATTACGACGCACAGCGTGGATAAAATGATTACCACCGATAGCCAGCCCATCACCGTCACCGGAAATCTGCCACACGGTGAGTTTCGGATTAGCTACCTTGCAACCGGTAGAAATTGCTGCCGCACGACCATGAACAGTTTGCATGGCGTATGTATTCATATAATAAGGCAAACGGCTGGAACAACCGATACCCGAAATAACTGCTGTATTATGAGGAGCTATTCCCAGTTCAGCCATCGCTTTGTGCAATGATGCCAAAAAGAAATGGTCACCGCAGCCCGGACACCAACGGGGCTGTCCTTTCTTAAAATCTTTTGCTGTATATTCGCTCATAGTTCTTACTTTCTTTACGGTTATTATTTATTTAAAATCTCTGTGAAAGCATCAACTAATTCGCTGACAACAAACGGTTGACCTTTTACTTCATTAAACTGATAAGGAACAAATCCGTCTACTTTCATACGGAGATATCCGGCAAACTGGCCTAAGTTCTGTTCGGCCACCACTACCTTCTTATATTTCTTCAGCACTTCCGCCGTATTCTCAGGCAATGGGTTCAAATGAACGAAATGAGCCAAAGCAACTTTCTTTCCCGCCTTATTCATTTCTTCCATGGCCGAATACAAATGACCGTAAGTTCCGCCAAAGCCCACAATCAAAAGGTCGGCATCATCTGCACAGCCTTGCACCTTCACATCGGGCACAGGAATCTTCGCCACCTTTTCGGCACGTAAGCGACACATCAGATTATGGTTTTCAGGGTCTGTAGAGATAGCTCCCGTATTACTGTCTTTCTCCAGACCACCCAGAATGTGCATATAACCTTCCTGTCCGGGAAGAGCCCAATAACGAACGCCGGTTTCCGGATTACGTTTATAAGGTGTATAGTTATCTTTCATTTCCGGAGTCACGTAAGGAGGATTGATGGCAGGATAGCTTTCCAAGTCGGGCAATCTCCATGCACCCGAACCATTGGCAACAAACCCGTCTGTCAGAAGAACAACCGGAGTCATGTGTTCCAATGCCATTTTACAAGCAGCATAAGCAGCATCAAAACAATGAGTGGGAGAAGCTGCGGCAATCACCGGCATGGGAGATTCACCGTTACGTCCGAACAATGCCTGCAACAAGTCTGTCTGCTCCGATTTGGTAGGCAAACCGGTAGAAGGACCGCCACGCTGAACATCAACAACCACCAAAGGCAATTCGGTGATTACAGCCAGGTTCATCGCTTCAGATTTCAGGCAGACTCCGGGACCTGAAGTAGAGGTCGCTGCCAGCGCACCGGCAAATGAAGCACCGATAGCAGTGGCACAACCTGAAATTTCGTCTTCACACTGAACAGTAGTCACACCCAATGACTTGTGCTTGGACAATTCATGAAGAATATCTGTTGCCGGAGTGATGGGATAAGAACCGAGGAACAACGGCAGTCCTGCCTTTTCAGCAGCAGCAATCAAGCCGTATGCCGTTGCCTTGTTTCCGCTGATATCCATATATTTTCCGGGAACCTTTGTTTTTGTTTCTACCTTATAGGTATGGTCTACAGAAGCATGTGTATTATGCCCGTAGTCATAACCGGCGTGAATTACTTTAATATTAGCCTCGGCAATGGCCGGCTTCTTTGCAAACTTTTCACGCAAGAAATTCTCTGCGATTGTCAAATCGCGATTAAACAACCAGCAAACCAATCCCAGTGCAAACATATTGCGGCACTTCAGCATTGATTTGTTATCCATTCCGCTATCTGCCAGACAATTCTTGACCATCTGCGAGATAGGAGCAGCAATCACATCCTGCTTGATGCCCATTTCCTCAATGGGATTCTCTGTCTTAAAAGCCGCCTTGTCCAAATCCGATTTCTGGAAACAATCTGTATCAATGATGATACAGGCTGTGGACTTGGCAAACTTATATTGTGTTTTCAATGCAGCGGCATTCATGGCAACCAACACATCGCATTTGTCGCCGGGAGTAAACACCTTACCGGCACCAATATGTACTTGGAAACCTGATACACCTGTCAATGAGCCTTGCGGGGCACGGATATCCGCCGGATAATCGGGAAAAGTACTGATATCATTTCCCACTGTAGCCGAAATATTAGAAAATATATTTCCGGCTAGCTGCATACCATCGCCTGAGTCGCCTGAGAAACGGACCACAACCTGGTCCAACTCCTTGACTATCATTTCATCTGCCATAACTTATAATTTAGGGTTACAATAAATTCATTGCTCGCAAAGTTCGGAAAGTCCTGTCAAAAAACAAAATATTCCGCCATTTATCTCCATGCGATTATCAAAGTGCACAAAATTACAGCAATATTTAATTTCAAACGAAGAAAAAGAGTAGATAAATAACTGTTTAATAGCATACTTCACTATCAATATGATATCGAAGCGATATCCTCCGGAATAACATATTGTTATTTTTATGTATATTTTACGAACATCAGAAAACTTCTTCTGACAGATAAGTAAATCAATGGCCGATTTTAAAACATCAGAATGACAAAATAATTATTCCTCTTGTCATCTATACCCTTTTCTTATATTTTTCATTCTTTCATATTGCCGTTTTAACAAAAAGGACTACCTTTGCAGACAGATAAGTTGCCCTGGTAGTTCAACGGATAGAATAGATGTTTCCTAAAGAGTAACCGATTTTTCAGCCCAATCTATCCTTTGAATGATAGGCAATAGTTCTTTGAAAATTTGTGCAAATCTGCATAAGCCCTTGTAGTTCAACGGATAGAACGTCGGTTTCCTAAACCGAAAATATGGGTTCGATTCCCATCGGGGGTACAAAATGACAGATTTTGGTAGTGATCGTGTTACCGCATAATCCGCATAAGTGAGGTACTTTTGCAGTAAATAGTTCTACAAATATTCTACAAAAGTTATGGCAACATTTAAAGCGGAGGTTTACGCCCATCAAAAAAAGAAGGACGGAACCTATAATATTAAGATACGTGTAACACACAACGGAGAAAAGCGATACCTGGCTACACCTTATTTTATATATAAGGAAGATATTACCCAGAAAACCTTTAAAATCAAAAATCAGCATTACATAGATCTTACTGATGAAATGATAAGGACGTATCGTAAACGTTTGGATCGTTGGGGTGAAAGGCAAACCAGTATGACTATGGAGCAAATTATCAGAATCATTACTACCGATAATGAGAATGAAAAATTTGATCTTGATATTGCAGCCTACACCTGGAAGGAAATAAAACGAATGAAAGAAGCAGGACATGGAGGTAATGCAGATACCTATATATGTGCTGTTAGATCATTGGTTAAGTTTGTTGGTCGGGAAAAGGTTATGTTATCCGAAATAACAGCTAAGTTTTTGCAAAATTGGGCTGATTGGATAAACAAACAGCCAAATGTAACAAGGGGGTATGTAACTCACAACTATTTAAATAGGATGAGGGCTATATACAACAGAGCGAAAAAAGAGTTCAACGATGAGGATGCTGGAGTTATCCGAATACCTTATTCCCCTTTTTCTCACATTGATTTCCCGAAACTTCCGGCAACGAGAAAGCGAGCTTTGACGGTTGAGCAAATACAAGCTATTGCAAATTTGGAATATACTAAGATACTCCAGCCCGGTACTAATAGATTCAATTTTGCAAAAGATGTGTTCTTGCTGAGCTTTGGTTTAATTGGCATGAATGCTATAGACTTATATAATTGTACAGATTATAGGAACGGACGTATTACATACCAAAGAATAAAAACCAAAGAAAGGCGCATTGATAAAGCTGAAATCTCAATCAAAGTAGAACCGGAATACCAAGCTCTTGTAGATAAATATCGGGATCCTACAGGAAAAAGGGTATTCAGGTTTTATACGATGTATGCAGATGTAAATACTTTCAGTACGGCTCTAAACAAGGGGTTAAAGAAAGTAGGAAAGTTAGTTGGTGTAGATGATTTGGAGTTTTACGCAGCTCGGCACTCATGGGCTACTATAGCTTTAAATGATGCAGGAGTAGATAAATACACCGTACATACTTCTCTTAATCATGTTGATGATAGTATGAGGGTAACGGACATCTACATAAAAAAATCATGGGATCCTATAGATCAAGCGAACAGGAAAGTAATTAACCTGGTGAATATAAATATCAGCGAAACTAAGGAGCCTATAAATGAAAAAGTACAAAGAAAACTATTTTGCTTAAGCAATTTGCTTAGGCAAAATGAAGATGATACAACAGCACACCAATAAAGTGTAATTTGTTGGTGTATAATGCTTTGCGTTTTGCTTAAGCAAAATGCCTAAGCAATTTGGTTAAGCAATTTGCCTAAGCAAAAAGGTAAGCAAAATGTTATTTTTGCTTGAAGATTTGCCTAAGCAAATTGCTTAAGCAAAATTTGTTGTGTCCGTATGTTTGCATATCAAACCACTAATATATAACTGATTATCAGTTTGTTATAGCGCAAACGGCTTTTGTGATGATTTGCACAAAAAACACTTTTGCTTAAGCAAATTGCCTAAGCAAAACTTAAACGGGGGTATATATATAATATAATAATAAGAAGATTATATATTAATAATAGAGTATATATAGGGGATTGTTAAGGGGAAAAGAAAAAGCGACACTGTTTAAAGTATCGCTTTATTTTTCTAACATCTTACCTTTTCCAGTAAGAAGCCATTTTGCGCTAACACCATATTCGGTAATCAAAGGAACCAGCCAAAATGGTTGTAGTAAGTTTCGTGTAGGATCTTTACGAAGTAACTCCATATTTCGCCTATCTACACCGTTGGGATCACAATAGCTTCTCACGCTTTTTATCTTACCCATTGCCACAAGAGCATCAAAGGCTTCAAAGAAACGGTTTGCAATAGGTCTGTTAGCTTCTGCATTATTCATTATCTTAGAATTTGGTACTTCAAAAAATCAACTTCATTTTTCAAATTCACCAGGTAATCTGTAGGCTCATTATTAACCTTTGCTTTATCAATCGCTTTAAGAAGGCAATCTTGAACACTGAAAATGCTATCTACGTTTACGGGTAAACCTACTGTATAAGCCAAGAATTGCTCTCTGTACAATTCTATTACAAGTTTGCTATAATCTTCCATACTCTAATATTTAATCTGTTTAAAGCCAAATACTATACGGCATCTGCACATTTTGCAACATCTTCCTGCTGGGCATTCATTTTTTTGCTTACCTCTAACAATGCTTCGAGGCGACCTATTTCTCTATTTAACCGTTCTATCTCTTTTTCTTTCTCGGTAATCATAGAATAGGGTGCTATCAGCTTCTCGTTCATTAGCTGTATTAGCTGCCTGGAAAAAGCGTCTGCACCAGCAAACAGAATATCTGTAGATACTTCCATTTTTTCAGTCTGTGAATGTTGTTTTGGCGCAATGGTTTTAGGCTTATTTTCTATCGGCTTTATCTCTTCTATATCATTGGTAATATAACTGCAAATATTACCAAATTTCCTTTCTAATATTTCTATTTTGACGGGTGGTAAATCCCTTCTGCCATTCTCTACGTTGGCAATAAAACTCTGCCCACATGAAAGAAGTTGAGCTAATTCTTTCTGTGTGATTCCTTTTTCTTTCCTAAGTCTTTTTAAATCAATCATTTATTGACTTTTTAAAATATAACATGATAATATTCTCTGGAATATTACTAAAATATTACGAGATTTATTTGGTAATATTACCAATGTTACATATATTTGCAACGTAATAAAAGTAATAACACCACAAATATAGGCAAAATAACCTATAGGAGTGATAATATTTCAAATGAAAATGAGCGAATTAACAGAAAAAGACTATCCTACTTTTACGCAAATGTATAAGAATTTGCCCGAAAGAAGTAGTATCAAAGCTCCTAAAACTGAATTTGTAGAAAAGGTGGCTAAGATTACTAAGAAGTCCGTAAAAACCGTGCGGTGTTGGATCGCTGGAACACAAAAGCCGGATGCGTTGGCGCAATCTGTTTTAGAGAAAGAGTTTAAAGTTCCTGCCAAGTATTTATTCCCTGAAGCATCGTAATATGAAACCTATCGAATTTTACACCACACCAGAAGGCGAAGTTACTATGCGTCCTTTAGGTGAAGCGGAAAGGCAACTTAGAGAAAGTGATACTGAGTTTATCCAGGCTTTCTTGGAAATACTGAGAGAATTTTATACTGAGGCTTATACGGCTTTAATGGAAATTTACTCAAAGAGTTCTGAAAATAAGCGTTACCGTGATTTTTTGGCTGTACGGAGATTTATAAAGTGCAACTTTGGTCTATACGATAATGTGATAGATATTGATGAGAACTGGAATTTCCGTTTTGAATTTGTCGGGTGTCCTCTACGTGGCGAGTGTAAAAGCGATAAGATCATTTGCGCCCCCAAATTTAATTCAAAGCTATCGGATAGACAGCTTGAAGTGATGAGGCTGCTTTATGAAGGCAAATCAGATTCAGAAATAGCAGACAAATTATTTATCTCTTTGAATACCGTTAATAATCACCGAAAAAACAGTTTTAGAAAAGTCGGTGTACACTCGTTCCCTGAGTTTATGCGGTATGCTATGCAAAACAACTTATTCAAATAACAATAATGCAACATTGATATGAGTTCGGACACGTTTTTAAATTTGGTTGGTTGCTCCATATTCGGTGCTTTAGGGGTTACTTGCCTGGTATGCGCTATTGCGTTCTCAGCTTCGCACCAACTTCTATTTACGGCTATGTGCTTCCTGATGTTCTATGTACTTTATACAGATAACCAGTACAATACAGAAAGCGTACAGCACTATTTCAGAAAAATGTTGAGGGCTAAAAGATTACGGAAAAGGAAATGTAGATAATGGGTATTGTACTGGAGCTATACGAGCTTAAAAATCTCTGTAAAGATATGGCTGAGCTTGGAGCTGCCAATTACGCAAAAATGGTATTTCCGGCAAAAGATCTCATTTCCCAAAGGGAGGCTTATAAATCATTCGGTGAGGCTCGTGTAAAACGGTGGGTACGCCAGCAACTTGTACACCCTACAAGGAATGGAGCAGAGAAACGCTCCAAAATACTATACTCCAGAGCTGAATTATTAACTATCGAAAAGACAGAGAAAATAGACACTTATATAAACAAATTATGAAAGAAGTATTCTTAAAGAAATTGATCCTAAAGAATTTCAAGAAAATTCAGGATCTAACAGTAGAGTTTACAGATAAAAATACCTTTATCTGTGGTGGAAATGGCACAGGAAAGACAACGCTTCAAGATGCGTTCTTGTGGCTGTTATTTGGGAAGGACAGCACGAATAGGGCTGATACCAACTTTAACATTAAAACGTTGGGAGAAGATGGAAAACCAATCTTACACCTTGTACATAGCGTAACTGGTGTATTGTCTATCAATGGCAGAGATGTTGAACTGCAACGTAACTATGTTGAAAAATGGGGAAGTGGTGTAAACGCTGGTGTCCTTCAAAACCATGCTACAGAGTTTTATTTGAATGGTGTAAAACTCAAAACGAAAAAGGAGTATGATGCGGAAGTAGCAGCGATCTTGCCGGAAGATGTTTTTAGAATGATTACTAACCCGTTATATTTCCCGACCATGAAGGCGCAAGATCAGAAAGCTATGTTGCTTGAAATGGCTGGTAACGTTACGAATGAGGAAGTAGCCAATATCAATCCAAAGTTTCAAGAGCTGATTAGTCTTATTTCAGGCAGAACCTTAGAGCAATTAGCAAAAGAAATAGCCTCTAAGAAATCAGCTATCAAAGATGAGTTAAAGGGTATTCCTGGTAGAATTGATTCGGTACGTGATGCAATGCCTGAAAGTGAGGACTGGGCGGTTTTGGAGAAGGAAATAGCCGACAAAAAAGAGAAAATTAAAGATATTGATAGCCAGTTAGCCGATAAAAGCAAACAGATAGAAGCAGAGTTCAAAGCCAAATCTGAGTTGCAAAAGCAAATCGGGAACAAAAAACTTGCCAAGTCGCAAAGAGAAAATGAGATAAGACAAAATGCCAATAAATCCTACCATGACGTACTGGATAATATTTCAAAGCTGGAATATCAAGTTAAAAGCAAGGATGCTGAAATATCCCGTAAACAAGAGGATCATTCTCGTATCAAAGCTACTATCGAAGCTCTAAATAATGATTTGGAAGTATTGAGAGGTAAGTTCTATGCCATAGATGCGGAAACGTTACAGTACCCGGAAGGAGCTTTTATTTGCCCGACTTGTAAAAGAGAGTTGGAGGTAGAAGATATTCAAGCCAAGCAACAAGAATTACAGGACAACTTTAATCTCAACAAGGCAAACCGACTGAAAGCAGTGCAAAATGAAGGCAAGGAAAAAGCTGCAAAAGTTGAAGAGCTTAAAAAGCAGTGTTCAATTATTCAAGCTGCTATAACTCAGTTGAGTAACGAGAAAGAAATATTGGTGCATAATATCAATGAATGTAAAGGGAATATGCCGGAAGAACAAGATACACAAAAGATCATTCTTTCCGATCCTACCTGGCTTTCTCTCAGTAATGAAATCGTAGATCTTGAAAACCAGTTAAAGGCAGAAGCCAAACCTATAGACACAACAGAGTTGAAAGAAGCTAAGGCTATTCTTTCTGAGGCTATAGGTGAGCTGAATAAGAAGCTGGGCAAACGTGATACTATAGAACGTTCCAATAAAGTTATTGAGGATCTGGAGGATAGAAGAGATAAAAACAATGAAGCTCTGGCAGAACAAGAACGTTTGGAGTTTTTGGTACAAGACTTCCAGAAAGAAAAAGACAACAAGCTGATGGAACGTATTAACGGAATGTTCTCTTTGGTTAAGTTCTCATTTATCAGCGAAAAGTTGAATGGGAATGAGGCTATAACCTGCTTTTGCTCTGTAGATGGTGTGCCGTTTGCCGATGGAAACAATGCTTCAAAAATCAATGCCGGGCTGGATATAATAAACGCTATATGTCGATCTGTAGGTATCACAGCACCCATTTTCATTGATAATCGGGAAAGTGTGAACGATCTTATACCTACCATGTCGCAAGTAATAAACCTCGTGGTTAGCAAAGATAAATCTTTGATGATACGTGTTGCCGGAAATGGAACAATGGAAGAATACAAACAACTTTAAATAATAATTTTATGACACAAGAAAATTCAAGTGGTACACAAGTAGTTAGTACCCAATCAACGAAAATGCCAGCACAGGCAAAAAAAATAGATGTGCTGAAAACTATGCTTAACGCTCCTTCTGTAATGGAACAATTTAAAAATGCGCTGTCTAAGAATGCTTCCACATTTGTTGCTTCCATTATTGATCTATACAACTCGGATTCAAATTTACAATTATGCGAGCCGAAAGCGGTTGTAGCGGAATGTCTGAAAGCTGCTGTTTTGAAATTGCCAATCAATAAGGCTTTGGGGTACGCTTTCATTATCCCCTTCAATAACAGCAAAAAAGTAGATGATTTGGACGAAAAAGGTAAGCCCAAAATAGGCTCAGACGGTAAGCCTATCCAAAAGTATATCAAGGTTATGGAGCCAACGTTTCAACTGGGGTACAAGGGTTATATTCAGCTTGCGGAAAGATCCAATCAATACCGTACCATTAACGCAGATGTCGTTTTTGATGGTGAAGTTCGTAAAGTGAACAAACTTACTGGCGAGATCGCTTTTGACGGAGAAAAGAAGTCTGATAAGATCATAGGTTACTTCTGCTATTTTGAATTGCTTAACGGCTTCTCTAAGACGTTGTACATGACTGTTGAACAAATGGCTACCCACGCCAAACGCTACTCCAAAGGGTTAAAGAAGGAAACAACCGTAGAAAGCCTTATGAAACTTGCCGAACTGCCTTTCTCGGCAGACAGTAAAACCGTTGGATGGCTCGGTAATTTTCATGGGATGGCTATCAAAACCGTTATCAGAAATTTACTTAGTAAATACGGCTATCTCTCTATAGAAATGCAACAAGCATTTGAAAATGATGTTGAGGGTGCGGAAGAACATACAGACGCTATGCCCACAATGGGAACACAACGTTTTGATGTATCAGATGTTAGCTTTGAGGAAGTTTCTAATACCAGTGCCAATACTGCAACGGCTTCCAATGAAAATAAGCCAGGTTTCTAATGGGAATGGAATTAAGAGTTTTGGGCAGCTCGTCCAGTGGTAATTGCTACATACTGGATAACGGCAATGAGGCTTTGATTATCGAGGCTGGAATACGTTTCATAGACGTAAAAAAGGCTTTGGATTTCAATATTCGCAAAGTCGTAGGCTGCTTAATAACTCATCAGCATAACGATCATGCTAAATATGCTAAGGCAATGGTAGATTGTGGCTTTCATGTATTGGCTCTTCCAGAAGTGATAGAAAGCAAGGAATTGAAAGGTTCCAGAGTAAAAGCCATTAAAATAGGATCGGGCTATCTGCTTGGTGGTTTTCGGGTGATCCCCTTCCCTGCTTTCCATGATGTACCTTGTGTTGGCTATTTCATTAAGCACCCGGATTGTGGTAGTATTATGTTTTTAACGGATAGTTGCCAGTCTGGATATACTTTTTCTGGATTGAATCATATACTGATTGAATGTAATTACTCTGATACAAAACTGATAGAAAGCATTAATGCCGGGCGTGTCCTTCCTACACAAAGAAACAGATTAATGGTTTCTCACATGGAGCTGGAAAGTTGCAAACAAGCTCTAAAAGAAAACGATTTGAGCAACGTTGCAAACATAGTTCTTTTACACCTCTCATCTAATAACAGCGATGAGCATTTATTTGTATCTGAGGTGCAAAAAATTACTGGAAAGGCGGTTTATGCTGCTAAACCAGGTTTGAGTATAACCTTAAACAATTTTTAGGTATGATACAAGGATTTTCAGAGCAAACAAAACCTCTAACCGATTATGAGGACAAAGTTATTCTGCCTCTCATAGTACAAGGACTTCACGGTAAGGTAGGTAAATATAAAGCGATTACAAATAAAGCGATGTGTTCGGCTTTAAAGTCTTATGGGTGTAAAATTGATAGTCCACGAATAAGAAAGATTATCAACCATATTAGACTTTCGGGTATGGTGATTGGGCTGATCGCCACAAGTGAAGGCTACTATATCGCAGAAACACGTAAGGAGCTGGAAGATTACCTGAGAAGCCTTGAAGGTAGAGAAGGTGCTATACACGCAGTTAGAAAGAGTTTAGAAAAACAGCTACAGCTATATGACAAATAAAGTTTTGATAGAAAAGAAGGGTGGGCTATTCAACCTTAGACCGTTATACGACTTGTTTTCTCATTCGGTAGATGGGATTTACCAGGTAATAGTGAAAAAGGTTAGGAAGCCACGTTCCAACGATCAAAACGGCTGGCTATGGGGGTGTATCTATCCAATGCTGTTAGATGGGTTGCTTAATGCCGGATGGGAGTTTACAAGCGTGGAACAAGTACACGAGTTTTTTAAGGCTCAAATGACTAAAGACAAAGTAGTAAACAAACATACGGGTGAGATTATAGAATTTCCCGGATCAACTGCAACAATGGACACGTTAATATTCTCAACATATTGCGAGAAGCTCAGAGAGTATGCTTTGGAATACTTGAATATAGAAATACCTGATCCCGATCCTAACTGGAGGAAAGCCGATGAAGAAAATACCCAATCACTTGGTAAATGAGCTTATCCGGCTTATTCCAGTGCTAATAGAAAATATCCCACACGAAGGTAGAAGTACCAGAGTGGATAATGCGATACGATTAACTAACAAAATTGTCAAACGATTAAAATCTTTAAAAGATGAAAGTAATTGAAATTACTGAGATTGAAGTAAAGGCAGCTTTAGACGTTGCTAAAAGTGAAGAAGTGAAAAACGTGTTGGTAGCCTTGTTCTGCAAAGGTGAAAAGAAACCAACCCCTACCCTTGATGATTACACGACAATCCGAAGTTATGAGGATGCGTGTGCTGCTTTAAAGTGTTCCCCTATTGATGAGAAGGCTTTGCGTTCTGCTGGAGTAAGAAAAGGGATTATTGCCTTAATCAAACTTGAAACAATCAGCCGGGCTTTGTGGGGTAAGAATTACCAGCCTAAACCGGATGCAAGCGGTAGCAGCCGTTTCTATTTCCCCTGGTTTGCTTTGTGGACTGAGAGAGAAATCAAAGAAACAGAAGGGCTTGTGTATATTCCAATTATTGACGCTCTAAACAATCTTGCGGGCTTCGGTTGTGCGAGTACGGTTTACGCCCCCTCGGATGCGAATGCGTCTGTCGGCTCTCGGCTTTGGCAAGAATCAAGAGAGAAAGCAAAGTATTTCGGGCAGCAATTCATTGAATTGTGGTTTGATTATTTGATGTTTAATGTAAAGAAGGTGCAAGAATGACAACAATATTTTATATACTGATAGCCTTCTGCCTTTTCTTTGAAGTGCTGAATTTGGCAGCTTGCAAAAAAGTTTTCGCTGCTGTGGAAAAGTATAAGGACAAAAACGATCTCACTGAGATAAGCCCGGTTTTCGCTGTTTGGAGAATGTGCAACTGGATCTACCTTATATTGTGCTTCATAGGTTTAATAAGCTCTCAATGGATAGGTTTTCTTGCATTGATTGTTTTAAGCCTTATCCCTAAGAAGTGGTTTACATGGAGAATTATAGATAACATATTAGGAATCGCAATCTTACTGTTTGTTCTCTTGAATAAGTACCACTTTCAAATAGACTTCAATTCATTAATAATCAAACTTATTTTGCAATGAAAGATATAATGTTGGCTGATACTCCAGTGGAGCAAAGAGCGCAAATTTTACGTGATAGCTGCGATGAGGTCGTAGGGAAAAGTTATCTCTCAAAGTTCTCTCAGGAAGAAACTAATGAGCTTCGGGCTAACCTTGTAGAAGTTCAGATACAGATGCAAGAACTGACAGAAAATTTTGATGTAGTTAAAGCTGACTTCAAAGGAAAAATGAAGCCACTGCAAGAACGGATCGGAAAAATGCTTGATGATTTGAGAAAAGGCGGTGAGCACATTAAAGGTGAGTGCTACAAGTTCATAGATCAAGACGAAGGAAGAGTAGGTTACTATACGCCAGACGGTTATTTGCTGGAGGAAAGACCTATGAAGCCGGAAGAAAGGCAGAAAACAATTCAAATGGCAGTGCGCTTGACTGGCACAGATAATTAATTTATTAACATCTTAATTTTTAAAACATTATGGAAGAAAAAAACAAAGGTTTGAACATTAACATCGAACATTACACTGGAGAGAAACCTATTGAAGTAGTTTATAGACTTGGTGACGCAGCGCAAGCACAACAACCGCTTGCAACCAAAGCCCCGGAAAAGATCAGTGTTTCCGGCACTATCTCCACTCCGTATGAATGGCTTTCCAAGCGAATAGATACTGTAGATCAGAAACGTGCAAATGTCGTTGTGAATCGTGAGAAAATGACAATTCAGCTCACTGTAAACGAAGATGATTATTACAATAAAAACACGTTCACTGGTACGGTTGAAGTATCTGAAACATTTGAGAATTTCGGTATTAATGATGGTGAAAAGGGCTGGATCCCCGCCAAATTAGGACAATTCTTGCGTCTGAATCGTGGTTTGTTTGAAGATAAAGAAAAGTGCATGGTACTTGTTTCCAATCTCAAAAACTTCAATGCAAAAGCAAAGGCAGAGATTGAGAAACAAAGAGATCCTTCTGGCTCCGTTGCTGATGTTTACCGTTGCCAGGTAGAAAGTAATTTACCGAAGAGCTTTACCGTAAACATGGCTATCTTCAAGGGAACTGCAAAACAGCCTATCGAAATAGAGTTCGATCATTATCTGACAAATGGAGAAGTGTTTTTGCAACTTGTTTCGCCAGGAGCAAATGAAGTGATGGAAAGTTACAGAGATAAGTGTATTGATGAAGTGCTGGATAAGATCAAGGATATTGCCCCCGATATTGCAATTCTGGAAGTGTAACCGTTCAAACATGATTATAGGAAAGCTGGGAATTATCCCGGCTTCCTTAAAAATTCTCTCTATGGCAAGAAAACAAGAAACTCCTATGCCTTTCTATGTTGGCGATTGGTTGAGGTGTCCTGAATTAAGGGTACTTCCACCAGACGTTAGGGGCTTGTGGATGGATATGTTATGCTATATGTGGGAAAGTGTAGAACGTGGTGTTATGGTTATGCCAAACGGACAGCCTTGTACGAAAGAAGATATAGCCCGTATCATAGGTACGGATTGCTCAGGATCTTCTAAATGGGTAGATTCTTTGATAGAAAACAAGGTGTGTGAAGTTCGGGAAGATGGAGCTATTTATAGTAGGCGTATGGTAAAAGACAACCTGATAAGTGAGAAAAGAAGGCTGGCAGGTAAGAAGGGGGGTGAGATCACTAAGGCAAGGGTTTTCATTCCAAAAGCAGAAGCAGAAACGATCCTACAAGAGCAGCCCCAACAACCGCAACAGGAAGTTTTACTGTTTCCACAAGAAAGCCCACCACCTTTAACGCCAGAGCAGCAAAAAAAGGCTGAGAAGGCAAAAAAATACAAGTATGCTGAGTTCGTAACACTAACAAGGGATGAATACGCTAAGTTATGCGCTGAATATTCTGAGGAAGGAGCCAAACGGATGATTGAAATACTTGATAACTATAAAGGATCAAAAGGGAAAAAGTATAGTTCTGACTATAGAGCCATACTAAACTGGGTAGTAAATAGATATAACGAAGAAATACAAAAGTATGGATATAAACATAAAGAATCAGCTTCAAAAGATCCTGGATCGGCAACTGGAAACGACTACAGAAACACGATTTAGAATAGAAGGATATTCTAAGGAAACGGTTCAGGAAATGCTGCTTATGTGCTATCAGCATGAGGTGCGCAAAAGACGTATTCCGTTTCAGGAAGATAAGGAAACACTGGAGAAAATAGAAAAGGCTGCAAAATGGCTTACTGGCGATTATAAAGTAGGATTGCTGCTATATGGAATAGTGGGATCCGGCAAATCTACTTTAGGCAAGGCGATTTGTAACCTTATCGGTATTCTACACAATAGCTCCATATCCAGTGAGCGAAAAGGTGTATTCCGGGTTTCAGCTTTGGATTTGGCAAAAAATGTGGCTAATGATCCTATGTACTTCAATAAGCTCAAAAATCAAGAACTGCTTTTTATTGATGATATAGGAACTGAACCAGCAAGTGTAAAAAGTTGGGGTAACGAGTTCTCGCCAGTGGTAGAACTGCTTTATGCCAGATATGATAGACAGTTATTCACTATCGCAACTTCCAATCTCAAAGATTCCGATTTTGGGGAACGTTACGGTATAAGAATAGCTGATCGGATGGAAGAAATGTTTGAACGTATTTATTACCAAAACAAGAGTTATAGAAAATGAATGAGATAAATTGGAACGAGTTAAAAGACAAAGCCCATTCTAACGCTGTAAAACATGGATTTTGGGAAGGCAAACCAAGCGATAAGCACTTTCTTTGCCTGGTTATTTCGGAGCTTATGGAAGCTGTGAACGCCCATAGAAGAAATAAGTTTGCAAGAGTACCAGCCAACAGAAAAGAAACAATATTCGATGATCGTACTTTCCACCATGAAAACAAGTATTTCAGAGAAAACTTTGAAGAGTATGTGAAAGATACAGTAGAAGATGAATTAGCGGATGCTGCTATTCGATTACTGGATCTTGCTGGAGCAAATAATTTGAATTTAAATAGATTCTGTTTGCAACACGTAGTTACTCCTAAGAAAAGTTTTACAGAAAATATATATGCTATCGTAAAAGATTTGGTGAACTATAAATATTCTCAGGAAGAACAGATTAACTATGCTCTTCACCAGATACGAAGACTATCCGAAATTCTCAAAATTAACTTACTGTGGCATATTGAGCAAAAGATGTATTACAACGAAGGTAGGGAAGATAAACACGGAAAGGAATATTAAAATTTACCAAGTAAACATTATGAATACGAGTTTTGAACGAAGTAAGCAGACAACGGATGAGTGGTACACTCCCAAATGGATAGTGGATGCTTTAGGGAGTTTTGATCTTGATCCATGCGCTCCTGAAAACCGTTTGTGGAACACCGCCAAAAGACATATAACGCCTTCTGAGGATGGTTTAAAAACTGAATGGGGGGGGTAAGAGTATGGTTAAATCCTCCGTATTCACGTCCTCTTATTGAGCGATTTGTGGAAAAGATGGTAAGGAACAATAACGGGATAGCATTGCTTTTTAATCGCTGTGATAGCAAGATGTTTCAAGATCTCATTTTCCCAAATGCAAGCGCAATAATGTTTGTGAAGGGTAGAATAAAATTCTATCGACCAGATGGTACACAAGGAGATAGCCCAGGGTGCGGTAGCGTTCTTATAGCCTTTGGTGAGGAAAACGCAAAAATACTGGAATATTCTAATATACCTGGTAAATATATAAAACTCAACAATTAAGATGGAAAAGAAAAAAGTAATATTGACCTTATGCAAGTCTTTCCCCGTAACTCATAGCAAAGCTGGCGAGGCTACAGACTTTGAAAAGAAGTTGAAAGACAAAAGTAAGATCCATACAATCCGATACAACGCAAAAAATGTATGGAATGGACGGTATAAAGATATTGTTTCTGGTAAAAAATATCTTTCAATACGTGAATGGACTGGCAGACCGTATAATTCGGAGCAAAAGGAAATAGCCCAATTACCCAAAATCGGACTGCAACACGTAACCATGACATATAGCTCTGAGGATGCTTACCCTGAAATATGGATAGACAACAAGAAAGTTTCAATCCATGAAGTAGCGAAAAATGATGGTCTGAGCGTGGAGGACTTTGTAGAATGGTTTTTCGGGAACAACAAAGAGAATGTTTTTGAAGGTGTAGTTATTCATTTTACAGGATTTAGATACTAAAGCTATGAAGAAGATTTATAAATATGCGATTGAAATAACAGACGATCAGGATATTGTAATGCCAGTTGGTGCTAAGATCTTGACAGTACAGAATCAGAACGGAGTTCCTTGTATATGGGCTATGGTAGATCCTAATTCGGAAAAAGAGAATGTGCATATCAGAGTGCATGGCACAGGGCATAATGTTCCAGACAGTGATAGGCTGGAATACATAGGAACTTTTCAAATGTGTGGTGGTTCGCTTGTGTTCCACGTTTTCAAAGTATTGTGATGAATGACGATAGGCATTGTAGCGAGTGTAAGCACTTCTGGAGTAATCCAAAAGTCGGTCAGATGTATTGCTGTAAACTTTCTAAGAGGATAACTGCAAGAAAGAAGCCATGTAAGTTTTACGAAAAACCAACGAAATAATGGAAACTAATGCAACAAAAAGAACTGATATTTTCCAGATAGATCCACGTAACATTGTGGTAATGGATGATTTCAATGCTCGTAGAGATTTCGATTTAGAGGAATTAAAGGAGCAAATCAAAGCTAAAGGAGTTCTTAACCCTATTACCGTACTTCCTTTCAAAGATGAGGACGGTATAGAACGGTACAAGCTGGTGGATGGTGAAAGACGCTATCGGGCTACTATGCTTGCGATTGAAGAGGGTACAAACATTCCTTACATTAAGGCTTTGAAGCTGCCTAAAGACACAAGTACGGAAGAGCTTCTAATCGAGCAGATGATGAGAAATGAGGGAAAGCGTTTTTCTGAATATGAGTGCGGTATCATGTTCAAACGCTTTAAAGAAGAGTTCGGATATACCCAAAATGAGATAGCTGAAAAGTTTAAAAAATCTCCGGCTTTTGTGAGTAAATGTTTATCCCTAATGGATCTCCCTATAGAGATTCAGGAACGTATTATAAACAAACAAATATCGGCTTCTGCTGCTAAGGACATTGTAGCCAATTACGATACGGAAGAGGAACAAGTAAACGCCACGAGAAAAGCCGTAGAATTAGCCGAAAAGCAAGGGAAAAGGACTGTTACCAATAAAGAGATTAACGCTGTACAGAAAGAGGCTAAGGAAGCCAAAGAGATAGCTCAGGCACTCCGTAAGGTGTGGGCTTATCTGGATGGCGGTGTTATGGTAGATGTGGATAAGCTGGCTATCCTTCTGGATAAAACAGAGAGTTTGAGTAATGCAATGAAACAATATAAAAAATTGAGTAAATGAAAGTAGTGTTTTTTGACCTGGAAACTACAGGAACGTTAGTAAACAAACATGGGATCCACCAAATTAGCGGTATGATCGTTATAGACGGTGAAGTAAAAGAAACCTTTGATTTCAAGGTACAGCCTAACCCTAAAGCGGAAATAGTGCAAGAGGCTTTAGATGTGGCTGGTGTAACCAAAGAGCAGATTCTATCTTATCCGGCAATGGGGTATGTGTACGGACAATTTACGGCTATTTTGAACAAATACGTGGATAAGTACAATAAGCAGGATAAGTTTTTCCTTGCTGGTTATAATAATGCTTCATTTGATAACCAGTTTCTCCGTGCATGGTTTTTACAGAATGGAGATAAATATTTCGGATCTTACTTCTGGAGTAATTCTATAGATGTAATGGTTTTGGCAACTCCTTATCTGGCTTCTCAACGCTCACAGATGGAAAATTTCAAGCAAGGAACTGTAGCAAAGGCACTCGGTATAGAAATAGACGAAAGCCGGCTACATGATGCCTTGTATGACATTCAAGTATGCAAATCTATTTACGATATTGTTTCACCATATAAAATGTAATGTTATGGAAAAGATTAATATTCAACTTCCTCAGTATTGGAAAAAGAAGAAACTTAACCCGGAGTTTATAAAAGAACTTGAATCAACTGCAAAAAGCGATCCGTTTACAAAAGATGAGTTCGGGGAATATCGGTTTGGTACATTCCTTCATGGTTGCGCTATTGTCAAAGTTGAAATGACTGATAACCTTCTGAGCGTTGCTATTCACAGCCAACATCCTATAGGTTTGCCAATGATTAAGGAGATTCGCTATAAATACGCTCCGAATAATTGTCTTATGACAATGCTAATGCCTTCAAGGGAACAGCAGATTAGCGATAATACCGTAGTGCTTTATCAGATTCCAGGATCTTTTAGCGATACGACAGATGTTGAATTTGAGGAAGGGAAAGAATGATCTATATAGGGATTGATACAGGTGTACATACCGGGATTGCTATCTGGGATAATCGAAAGCGTTCTTTGGAAATGGTAAAACAAATGCCTATTCATAGGGCTATGGCGGTTGTTCAGTCTTATGCGGATATGCAAAAGACGGGGGTAGGCGATAAAATCATAGTAAGAGTGGAAGATCCACGACAACGCACCTGGTTTGGTACAGAGAGAATGACACGTGAAGAGGAACGGAAGAGGCTACAAGGTGTAGGATCCGTAAAACGTGATGCTACAATTTGGGAAGATTACCTTACCGAACTTGGTGTTGAGTTTGAAATGGTTGCTCCTAAACGGAATATAACAAAGATGAGCCAGGAATATTTCAAGCAGCTTACGGGATGGAAAAAGCAAACCAACGAGCATAGTAGGGATGCTGCCATGTTAGTATTTGGCTTTTAGATGTTTTTTGCTCTTTGTTGGCGTATATATACACCAAAATTTATATCTTTGCATTAATTGATAACATTGATATTATGACTATTACGACAACTATCTTTATAGTAGCAGGTGCTTTAGCGGTATTCATTACCGCTATGCACTTTGCAAATCTTTTCCTACCGTATGATCCGATTACACCAGGTAAATCTATTACCGTATATCTGGATGGTAAGTTTAATAGGGTGGCAACGATTACGAGTATAGAGAACGGTTGTATCTATGTGTATGATAAACTCCCGTTACCATTGCATTATAGAGGAAAATTTTACGCTGTAGGCAGAATGACGGACGGGCATAAGGTTATGTTTTTAGGGAAGCGGAAATTTTATCTGTTGATGCGCTTTGTGGAGGCTTTCAGAAAGATTTCCCGTATTCCTGAATTTGAAAAGGAGGTTTAACATGGAAGAGATAGAGATTGTTTACCGTAAAATCTCGGATCTAACTCTGTTGGATGATAACCCACGAAAGATAAGCAAGAGAGATTTAGAGCGTTTGGTAGATTCCATCCGCATAAATGGTTTCTGGAAGCACCGCCCTATTGCCTTATCTGAGCGTGAAGGAAAGTTATATGTACTGGCAGGACACCAACGGATAAAGGCTGCAAAGAAGCTGAAAATATCGGAAGTGCCGACAATCTTGTACCACAACCTGACCGAAGAGCAGGAAGCGGATATAGTTCTAAGGGATAACATCAACAATGGTGAATGGGATTTTGAAAAGCTACAGCTTGGAGATTGGAGCAACAAGGCTGATTTCTCTTTTATCGGTTTAGATATTCCAGTAGAGGATAAACAGCCGGAAGATGAGGAAGCAGCCGATGAAGAACAAGAGGATAACGAGAAAGAGGAAGGCTCGGAAGATGATCCGATAGCGGATGAAAAAGAGGATTTTTACAGATCCATGCTTAACGATTGTTTGTATGAGAGCAATAATGAGTTTGACATTCCTAATTTGTTGCTGGAAGAACAAGCCGGAAAACTTCTTTTGCCTTTTGCCCCCTGGGGAGCTGATAGCCGATTAAGGAAAGATGTTGCTACTTACCACTTCTATGTAGATGATTATCGCTTTGAAGCTATTTGGAAAGATCCGATCAAGGTGCTAACCAGTGGTGTAAAAGCGTTGGTAGAGCCAAACCTTTCCGTTTACGATACAACCCCGATAGCTTACGGTTTACAACAGATTTACAAGAAACGTTGGATAAGCCGATACTTTCAAGAGTGCGGTATCAAGGTGTACGCAGATCTGAATGTTTCTGTGAAGTTCAAAGAGTATAATAAACTGGGCTTACCAAAAGGGTATAACGCTTTTTTCACTCGTGGCTATGCTGGTCGGTTGGAATATCTGAAAGGAGAGCTTGAAGTAGCCAAAGAAATATCCGGCTTGCAAACTCCTAACTTGCTTGTGTATGGCGGTGGTGATGAGATCAGAAAGTTTTGCATAGATAACAGCCTGGTTTACGTCCAGGACTTTATTAACGATAAAAGTTCAAAAAAAGATGGCAAAAACAAGCGGAAGTAATGGAGGTTTGCCGAATGGCGATTCAAACTACAAAGGTAAGGTAGGCAAACTGGAACCTTTGGCTTCAATTAAGAACCCGAAGGTGTACAAGACTGTAAAAGAAAGTATCTCACGTTTTCACTCTGTTTTGGGAGTAAGACAGAAAGATATTAAGATCGGACAACTGGAGGCTGGTACGGGTGGAGTGCATATTTCCCAAAATGGAGTATCTAAACAAGTCGTTTTGAATAAATCCGTTTTCAATGGGAAAAACACCACAACCCAAAGCGTTGCTAAATGGGCTGAAAAAGGTTACAAAAGCGGACACTTGACGAAAACCAACAAGCCAGTAGCACATATTGTTACTCACGAGCTGGCGCACGCAACTTGGAACAACCATTTAACAAGCCCCAATGCAAAGGCAGCAAGTAAAAGCATAAACAGCCTTTATAAGAAATGGGGTAATGATAAGTCGAAACAAGGTTATGGTAAATATGCCAAAACCAATGTAAACGAGTTCTGGGCAGAAGTTTGTACAAAAGCCGTTCATGGTAAGGCAGATAAGTACACAAAAGCAGCTAAAGATATAATCAAGAAGTATAAATTATAACGTATATTTGCGGAAAACGCAATAAAATATTGAGCTATGGATAAAATAGAATTAACCGATTTGCAAAAGCAGCTTATTCAAAAGCAGCTAAATGAAAAGTACGATCCGTTTATGGCTACGGAAGAAGAACAAGAAGCCTTCAATGACGTAATAGACAAAGCCGAAGCATTATCGGATGAACTGGACGCTGTAGATGATTACATAGACAACTACAACGGTGATATGATAGCCTGGTTTTGGGCAAAGTACCAAGAGCAGGAACAAAAGGAACAATGATAAATTAACCAGGTAAAGAATTAATCAGGTGGGAGTTCCTATCTGATTTTTTCTTTCCTTAATCGGTGTATATGTACGCCAAAAACAACGAATAAACAACGGAATGGCACTCTTTGAGAAAGGCAATAACATAGGGAATAGATTCACAAGCGAAAACCAACCAAAGAAAAATGGTCGGAAGCCCTCAATGTATAAACAGCTCAAAGAGCTTACAGGTAAAAAAGTAGATTATGAGCTGAGCAAAGAGGACTATTATAAAACAATTCGGTTTCTTCTTGAACGCTCCAAAGGAGAGCTAAATAAAATCATGGCTGACGCAAACAGAGAAGATAGCACTACTCCTATTTGGGTGTGCAATATTATCAGTGCAATCTTCACAGATATTCGCTTTGGTCGGACTTCAACGGTTGAAATGATATTCGATAGAATTTTTGGCAAAGCAGCCCAACCGATAGAAGGGGATATAAACGCTAATGTGTCTGGAGGACTGGAGCCGGATCTATCCAAACTTTCAACCGAAGATCTTTTGGTTTATCATGGACTATTAGAAAAGATGAATGGCAAAAAATAAAAACATACAAATACCAATGGCTCTTGCAGTCAAAATAGAGCTGTTTAAACGTGGCTGTTTTGACTTCATTACTGTTAAGGATGGAAAGAAGCACGAAAAGCAGGAAAAGGCTTTGCAGATCCTTACAGACAATGAGCACGCAGAGTTTTTGTATGGTGGTGGTGCTGGTGGTGCTAAGTCGTGGACTGGTGCTGCCTGGCTTCTTTTTATGTGCCTTTGTTATCCAGGTTCCAAATGGTTTATTGGTCGAGCTGAGTTAAAGCGTATTACCCAATCTACCTTAATAACGTTCTATAAGGTTTGTAACCAATACGGAGTAGAAGATACTTTGTATAAATACAATGGGCAGTATAACTATATAGAGTTTTACAACGGATCCCGTATAGATTTGCTGGATTTGATGTATAAGCCTGGAGATCCTTTTTATGAAAGATACGGATCTATAGAATATACTGGCGGTTGGATAGAAGAAGGTGGAGAAGTAAACTTCGGTGCTTATGACACTCTTAAAACTCGTGTAGGTCGCCACTTGAATAATGAGTTAGGGTTAAAACGAAAGTTGTTTATCACGTGTAACCCTAAAAAGAACTGGATGTATGATACCTTTTACACTCCATTCAAGAAAGGTATATTGCCTGAGTATATGTACTATCTGGGTTGTTTGGTACAAGAAAACCCCTTCATAGATCCAGACTACATAGAAGGTTTGAGAACAACCAAAGATAAGGTTAAAAGAGAGCGTTTGCTAAAAGGTAATTGGGAGTATGACGACAACCCCAATGCGCTTTGTTCTCACGATGCGATTACAGCCATTTTTAATAATCTGCTATCAATAACCACTGGGAAGAACTATATAACAGCAGATATAGCCCGATTTGGATCCGATTACGCCCGGATTTGCGTTTGGGATGGTTATACGATCATAGACTTAAAATGCTTTCCACTAAGTAAAACTACGGACATACAGAAATGTATTCAACACTTCCAGAAAAAATACAGAATACCTAAATGGCGGTGTATCGCTGATGAGGACGGTGTAGGCGGTGGCGTGGTGGATAATTGCGACATACAAGGCTTTGTAAATAACAGCCGTGCTTTAAAGGATGAGAACTACCAGAACTTGCAAACACAATGCGGTTACAAGCTGGCAGAACACATAAACGCCTCAGAGATTGGGATCAATGAGGAACTGTTAAGCTCGGCAGACAAAGAGCAAATTATCCTTGAACTGGAGCAGTTGCAAACATGGGATGTGGACGGAGAAGGCAAATTAAAGCTAAAACCGAAAGAGGAAATCAAGCAGGAAATTAGATGTTCTCCAGACTGGCGAGATGTGTTTTTAATGCGCTGTTGGTTTGACTATAACGAGTATGATATACCAGATGATATAGAAGCAAGATTAGGAGTTATTTAAAAATTTGAATTATGGGATTTTTTAATGTTATCAAGAATGAGGTAAAAGCTGCTGTAGGTTATCAACAGAATTTTACAGCTTTGTTGGAGGCTAAGGATATTTCAAGAGCCTTAAACTATATGCAAGATCGCTCCGGCTTTGCTGAAAAAGCCTTGCTGGAGTACAAGGTAGAAAACCATGAGGTTATGAAAAGGCAGGATAAAGCCGTTTATGATAAGAAAGGGAATTTTCTTAGATGGCAAAAGCGTTGGAAAATTCCTATCCCCTATCAGTCTTTCATCAATGAAATTGCGCTTGTTTTCTTATATGGCAGACCCGTAAAATGGACGCAAAGAAGCAAAGGTACTGATTATGCTTTTGAGCAATATATAAAACTGCTGGAGCATTTACGCTTCAATGCCAATGTAAGAGAGGCTAAACGTGTTGCTGGTGCTGAGGGTACTTCCGCTATGCTATTTCATGTGTTCCGAAATAAAGAAGGAAAACCAGATGTATTATTGAATGTGTTATCTAAACAAAACGGTGATGATATTTACCTTATCAAAGATCAGTATAAGCGTATGACTGCTTTTGCTTGGGGGTATTATCTGAATGAATCCGGCAATCGGAGCATCTACCATGTGGATATTTACAAAGATGATACGGTTTACTACTGTAAGCGTGTTAGTGTAGGTTGGGAAGTGAAGGCAATCCCTAATGTGATAGGGAAAATTCCCGTTATCCTCTTTGAACAAGAGTTAGAGCATGAAGGAACACAGCCCATGATACACCGTGTAGAAAGCATGGAATCAACAGATGCAGATGTAAATGATAGATTTGCTAACCCGGCAATGGTAGCAACCGCAGAAGTGCTTAACAGCTTGCCTAAAGCAGAAGAAGAGGCAAAACTATTCATTCTAAAGGAGGGTGGCAAGGTTGAATATCTTACATGGGATCAGGCTTCACAAAGCAAGGCAAATGAATACGAACGGCTGGATAAGCATATTCTTTCAAAATCTTTCACTCCTAACATAGATTTTGACAATATGAAGAGTTTGGGCAATCTGTCTGCTAAAGCTATCAGAAAAGTAATGCTGCTTGCAGTGATTAAGGCTGAGAAACGAAAGGAAACCCACGATAATTACATGAATAGAACGGGTAATTTGCTACGTGCTATTCTTGGTAATGTTTTGGACTACCAACACAAAGCCGAATATGAAGCATTACAGTTAGGGCATGAGTTTCAAGAACCATTCGGTGAAGATGTGAGCGATATTCTTGCTGATATATCAAAGCAGTATAACGATGGAGCGATAAGCCGACAAACTTATGTGGAAATGAGCTACCTTATCAAAGATGCAAAAACGGAAATTGAGCGTTTGAAGCAGGAAGATTTAGAAGCCATAGCTAAACAGCAGGAGTTAAACAGAATAGATGTGTTCGGTGGAGGTGAATAATGGCAAAGAAAGTAAAACCATCAGAAACAAAGTACCATTGTAGGGATTGCAAGCACTCTTACGACTGGCACGAGAAGGATTATAAAGGTGAGTTCTTCCTTTGTCGGTGTCCTTTCTTCAAATACTCTAAATTCTTAAACAAAGATCACTGTGAACACTTTGAGTTAAAGCGCAATGGCAAAAACTAAATACGTCAATTCCACGCAGCTACAAAAAGAGCTGTTTAAACGTACAGAAGGGTACGCAGCTAATGTACGTGCGATTTATCAAAACTACTTACTCCAGATTATTAACCTGGTAAAAGGTACGGAGTTGGAAGAAGGTAAACCGTTCTCTTTCTCCGAATATGGCTATAGTGATGAGGCTACAGCCATATTTAGAGAAATGTACAGCCGTTTGTATCAAGAAATAAGGAATGACGTGCAAAATGAATGGTTGCTTTCCAACCAACATAACGATGAGCTGGTAAAAAGTGTGTTCGGTGAAAACTCTATCAATGATAACCACTTTGCCCGATTCTTTAAGCGCAATATGGAGGCTATGGACGCTTTCTTTGCTCGGAAAACTGGAGAAGATGGGCTAAGCCTATCGCAAAAGGTATGGAGGTACACAGGACAATTTAAAGAAGAGCTTGAAAACTGCTTGGATTTGGCTATAGGAGAGGGTACAGGAGCCAACAAGTTAGCTTCCAAAATACAGACCTACCTACAAGATCCTGATCGCTTTTACAGAAGATTCAGAATAAAGGTCGGTGAGGATGAAAACGGAAATACTGTGTATGGTCGTGTATGGAAACGTAGGGTATATGACAAAGAAACCGAAAGTTATAAATGGGTAGATGATAACCCAAAGAAATATCATCCTGGACGTGGTGTATATAGATCTTCATACCGTAATGCCCAACGTTTGGCACGTACAGAAACCAATATAGCCTACAGAACTGCTGATTTTGAACGATGGGGGCAATTAGATTTTATAATTGGCTATGAAATCAAGCTGTCAAACAACCACCCATGCCATGATATTTGCGATGAGCTTGCTGGCAAATATCCCAAAACGTTTAAATGGACTGGTTGGCATCCAAATTGTCGGTGCTACATGATTCCTATTTTAGCTGGTGAAGATGATATAGAGGATATGCTTAACAAGATCCTGGCTGGAGAAGATGAAGAAATAAGCAAGAAAGGGCAAATAACGGAGTTTCCAGATGAATTTGTGCAATGGGTAAAGGATAACGAAGATCGCATGAATGAAGCCAAAACAAAAGGCACTCTACCCTATTTCGTCAAGGATAACTATACGGATATAGAAGAAATCTTGCATCCTCTCACACCTGAGCAAAAACACTACAAAGGGCTGGTTGCTCAATATGGGGAAGAAAACGTACAAAAGCTATATGAGGCTTTCGATTCTTTCAAAGCCAAAATCTCTACTGGTGATTTGGAGTACCAAATCAAGAAGCTAAAGTTTGAGGCTAATTGGGTTGAGGAAAAGAATAAATTCCCGACTTCTCCCGAAATGGTGAAAATGCTTAAAAAAGAGCTGGCTATAGTTGAGGCAAAATTTCAATACCAGCAAGCCGTAAATGCTGCCAAGCCTATTTTGAACTATAAAAGCAAGAGTAAACCGTTAAATTCGATTCTGGCAGAACTGAATGAGGCTATAGCCAATGAAGCAACTGCAAATGAGATACAAGCCTTGACAGCAAAAGCGACTGCCAAAATACAAGAGATAGAAAAGGCTCGGCTCGCAAAGCTGGTTAAACAAGGTGCGGACGGATCTACTTTGGATCTTTACGCAACAGAAAAAGAAAAGCTGGAAATAGCAAGGCTCCAATCTGAATATGATAAGGCTATGGATCTATACGGCAGTCAGTGGAATAGTGAAGTAAGTGCTTGTTATGTCCGGCTTGCTGATTATAAAAAGGAGTTGGCTTTAAAATATGTGTCAAAACAAGGCAAGCTGGTTAAGCTGAATGGAGAAACTGAGGAATTGGCAAAAAAAGCACTGGAAGAGTATATAAATGCGCCAGTTAATCATAGTGCTAATAACGCCATCGGTGGACGCTGGCAGAACTATAGTAGTGAAGCTGGAGCAATGGAGCGTTATAGCAAAAAAACGGGTATATCCGTAGATGAGCTTGCTTTGATAAACCGCTATACATACGGTTCCAAGTGGTGTAATAATTACGGTTATGGTATTGTAGATCCGTACTTTGGCAAAGTACAAGATTATGGGGGATTATGTCAAAAATATTATCCGGCTTGTAATGCTGCCTTAGAAAAAATGCCTCGCTATAATGGTACTGTATTCTCAGGGATCAGCTTTGACGCAATGAAGCTGGATAAGTATATTCAAGAAATGAAAGCGTGTCTATCATCCGGGCAACCCTATGTAAACAAAGCCTTCATGTCCTCTACTACAAATATTGATAGAACTGCTATCTTTGGAGATAACCTAATGCTGGTTATCAAAAGTAAGAAGGGGGTAGATGTAAAAGCCATTTCCCATTATGCAAGTGAAGATGAAATTGTGTTTCGTGCCGGATCCCGTTTTAAGGTGCTGAATGTTTATCAGGAAGAAACACGAAAATATGGCTTTGGAAAAGGCTGGGTAGTTGAGCTGGAAGAGATATAAGAAAGAGCCATTACCAACGCTGGCAATGGCTCTGAACTGCCCTAAAGCAGCTATCATCAGCTCTCAACAGATGAAAACATACAATTTTACTTCAACAAACTAAATAGCTTCAGTATTTTTTTTGCTCGTTTTTCTGATACAGTTTCAGTTATATAGCCATCTGTAGTGTAAAATCTAACCGTCCGAATTTTATTCGTTTTCAACAAAGTATATACTTCATCTGGAATAATATATCTTGTTTTAAGATTAAAATGCTCAATAAAGGTTTTTCCAAGATTTAGACTCCAATATTCAGCAACGGCATCCTCTTCGTTGTTTAATGTAATGATACTATCGTTTTCTAATTTGAGCATTAAATCGGCTCCTTTTTCCATGCTATAAACTTTATCACCGCAATTATAGGTAGTCTTTAAAATTATTGTATTATTAACTTTATGCAAAGCGCAAGTAAAACCATCACTAAAGCTAATGTAATTTGTTTCAGTTATTCGATTACCTGTAAACTCATCTATTTCGTCTTTGACAATTTTTTGAGCATGAATAGAGTTACAAGTTATAAGACACATTAAAAATAAGAATAAATTTTTCATATCGTGCAATTTAGAGGTTAATAACCTATTAAAATTGGCTACCCATAAACCCACAAAAAAACGTGGGCTTACTCTGCACGATCAAGAGGGACGACCAAGTACCCAACAGCCCATACAAGAGTAATGCCCACGCCATAGCGCAGGCATTAGCACATTGTTTCTGAGGGCTGTTTGAAATTTTGGTCGTTTTCTTGATCCTCGCAACAATAGCCAATGCTATATTAGTTCATATTTTATTTCTAACTGCAAATATAGTGCTATTTATGAGAAAATTAATCCGTTTATGTTATTAATTTAGGCACGACACAAAAAAGAGGAAGGCTTTACACCTCCCTCTTACCTGTTTCAAACGATTTTTCCCAGTTGGTTGTATCTCCTTCTGGATTCGGGCTTTTACCTGGTAAATGCTCTGATAATAGTTGCTCTTTCCATTCCTTGTACGCTTCATCTAAAGGCTTTTTTGTGTCGCAAGCATCCAAGTAGGAATAATGAAACTCCTTCTCATACTCCCAAAAAGAAGCTGCCAAAGGGTGAAAAGTATCACTTTTATACGGATTCTCTTTTTCTCCTTTGTACCAATGGTAATTTGAATAATCTTCCGTTATGCCAGAAAAAAATCCGGCTTTGTTCCAGTTATCAGCCATCTTATTTATTGTTTAAGTTATGATAGAAGTTACCTATAACATCAAGCATATCAGTAGGCAACAAATTGAATACATGATCTACTATTTCTTTAGGGATCTCATAGATAGCTGCTGCCATAGATCCTACAATAGCACCGATAGTATCGCTATCACCTCCCCACGAAATAGCCTTCCTTATTGCATCCTCAAAAGAATTACTGGAAATGATAATTTTCAAGCAAATAGGTACAGTTCCCTGGCAAGTTTCATCAAATACCCCAGCGTAATAGTTTCCGATCATAAACATAGGATAGTACGTTTGCATTTCGTTTTCAAGCCCGGATAGGTTTTTGGTAGTGCGCAAATAGTAAATAGCGTGCGCAATCGCTACAGCTCCTTTTATGCCTTCCGGGTGGTTATGGGTTACGATAGCGGTTTCTTCCGCTTCTTTCTTCACTCTATATAAGTCGTCAAAGAACCAAGCTACGGGGCTAACCCTCATTGCAGAACCGTTACCGAAGCTATTATATGGTTGTGGTGTATCTGAGGCTATCCAACGTGCAAAGCTGTTTCCGTATGCTCCTTTAGGGGTTGGATATTTTCTACACCATTTCAGTAACGTATCTTCGTAGTGTTCCCCATTGTTGATAGCGTCCGCAATAGCAATAGTACAAATCGTATCATCTGTAAAAGTGCTTTCTTCCGTAAACAACTCAAAGTTATAGTTATCTGTATTGTTAAACTCAAACCGTGAGCCTACAATATCGCCTATTATTGCACCTAACATATTAACCTCCAATTTTAGTATTACCTCTAAATGTTTTCTTTCTTATAAGCACGCCCATACGGATTGTACAATACTTGTTTTGATACTCAACCCGACTTAGATCTACATTCCAAAGACTTTCTTTCTTGATACCTATTTGTTCCTCTGAAAGTTCGTCAAAGATCGCAGCAATAGAGCCGAAATAAAAGTGTCTTTTCCCATTGTACGGCTCTCTCAATTCTACATGAATAACTTTCGGTAACTTCATAATCCATTCCATTTATTAAAGCGTTCTAATCTGATGCTTTAAAATTATATATTGGCTTTATCGTATCAATGATCTCAACTGTATCAGTGATAGCATTTTTAATCTCTTCCATAGACTTATACGCTTGTGGGGCTTCATCTATTGTCGCTCTACTTACAGAAGTGGTATATATTCCGTTCATAGATTTTTGGTATTCCTCCATACTAAGCAACTCCTTTGCTTTACTCCTACTCATCAAACGTCCGGCTCCATGTGGGGCTGAATAGTTCCAGTCTGGATTTCCTTTCCCAACACAGATAAGGGAACCATCACGCATATTTATAGGTATTAATAGCTTCTCGCCTAATTCAGCACTCACAGCACCTTTTCTAAGGATCATACGGCTAAAATCAATATAGTTGTGTATGGTTTCAAATCTATTTACCTCAGTAAATCCCATCCCATTAATGATAATCGCTGCCATAGTAGCACGATTAAGTACAGCAAAACGTTGCACTATTGCCATGTCATTAATATAGTCGTGAAAATCACCACCTGAAAGATGTGCCAGCTCTTTGTCCTTACCAGGAATTGAAATATTCTTAATCGCTTCCTGAATATCCCTTTCCCTGCCTTCTGCTTTCAATCTGGCAATAGTATTGCGTACTTCAATCGCCCGATCACTTTCTGTATTTGCAGCCAAATTTTGATAGTGCTTACAAACATCGCCTCCCAACTTTCTACTGCCAGAGTGAATAACCAAATAGTACCTATGGTTTCTTTCTGAATAGTCCACCTCGATAAAATGATTACCGCCTCCAAGTGTACCGAGTGATAGATAAGCTCTATTTAAATCTACTTGCTTTGCACATCGTAGGTTTGAAAAATCAAAATTTGCCTTTTGAGTATCATGTATATTAAACCCATTGGGAACCATTTCCCTTATAACGGAATCCAATTTTTCACAGTCTATATATTGATCTGCCAATTCTACAGTAAGCATACCGCAACCAATATCAACGCCTACCAAGTTTGGCGTTACTTTATCGGTTATTGTCATTGTAGTACCTACAGTACACCCCTTACCAGCATGGCTATCCGGCATTATTCGTATAATAGAGTTTTCATAGGCAGGATAATTAGCCAGCCTCTTAATCTGATCGTATGCTTCGTTCTCAAAAGTTTCAGCAAAGATCTTGACTTCCTTTCCTGAATGTGTTCTAATTATTCTCATGTCAAATACAAATATAGTTTATTCTATTAAGTATAACAAACAAAATGCTACTTCTTTTTACTTAGTAAAGTAACGTGCCGTTTTAGTTCTTTATGTAGATACTTGTTTTCGCTCTGTAGCTCTTTTATGATAGAATTACGCTTTTCAAGTTCTTTGTTATATCGTTCACGTTCAAATTGAGCAAACGTAAGATCCTCATTCCTACAAGTACAATCCCGTATATCATTGCTCAAAACAACAGCCCAACAACAAGGTATTAAGACTTTGCCAGCTTGCTTATCGTATATGTAATGGCATTTACTCATTGGGTATTAAGTCTTTGATATAAGCCCATCTTTTCCAGCCCAACATTTGACTTTTTGCAAATACTTTATACTGCCAAATACTACCATCTTCTTTTTCAACTAATACAATAGTATTTACATCTGGAACTTCCGTTTTTGAATTATGCCACACGCTGTTGATGCGCCAGTTGGCACCGTGATAAAAACCTTTGTATAAAGGGTCTCTATCAATGTCGCTTATCTCGTACTCTCTATCGGCAAAGTCATCCGCTGCCTTTTCAATATCTTCTCGTGTCATTTTTCAACTCCTTTCGGTTTGTTTATGGGTTTCCAGTGGGTGATAGTAACTTCAAATTCGGATTCATCGAAATTATCAAGATAATCTTCCGTCCATCCGTATTCACTCCAGACAGATGTAAGATAATTAACTTCTACAATACCAGTGGCTATTTCCTTGTACTCAATCCTTAGCAAGCATGGGGTATTCCGTTCCGGCACATCTTCCGTATTATCTTTACATTCGTGCCATTCCTCGAATTCATTCCAACGCCTTGCGATCTCTTCACAAAGAATGTTTGAGCTTTCCACATCGCCTAAATGAATTTCGGCTATTTGGTAATTCATCCCGTCTTTTATACAAAGTTCTGCATCCAATTCATCCGCACCAAACAAGCGTTTGCCTCGTGCTGGTAGGCAAATAAGTTTCAATGTATCAGTATCTAACTCACCTTTGGCGTATGTCCAATTCAATTTAATTTTCATTTTATACCTCCTTTTGCTTTTGTTGCAGCCATTTTACACCTTTTTTAAATCCTTCTACAAACGCATCTGAGCAAACCCTTTGTATTTCGGGTAAACAACCTTTACTTCGATTTAGAGGACACGTAGCGCAAGCCTGGCTTCGTCCGTTGGCTTGCTTTGCTGCTTTAGTTATTCCTTTCATAATTTCGACAACCATTGTTCATAAATACGTGTGGCTATCTGAGCCATCATTACGGGTGGAACACTCATACCACAAATGTAGTGTGGCGATAAACCACAAAAATTATAATCTTGTGGGAACGTGGATATATTACATACCTCAGAAGTGGATAGATAGACGGGCTGCTTAAATGGTATCAATGAATCCAGGTGTGCAGACAATGTATAACAAACTCTATCTTCATAACAAAACTGATGGTTAAAAAAGCCACGTTTACCAGTGAGTTTTTTATAGGCTTCCGATAGTGCTATATCCCCTTGTTCCCTGAGTTCAAAAAGTTCTCTCATTCTGCCTTCATAGGCTCTTCCTTTATAATCCACAAAAGCACCATATACTATAGGTTCCTCGTTAAACTCCATGTTTATATATGGCTCCACGTTAAACAGATTAGATACCTTCAAAAAATTGATCCCTAAATCATGTCTAATGCAAATAAAGAAGATCCGTTCTCTTTTCTGAGGAACACCCATTTTTGACGCATCAAGAAGGAAATGCTGACAATAATAGCCTGCGTTATCAAAATCTTTATATATGCGCCTAACATAGTCTATTGCACTTCCCATAAGTAAACCTTTCACATTTTCGGCTACTACAACTTTTGGTTGTAATACCCTTGCTAAAGCTATGAAATCAAAGAAAAGCGTATCAAGAACTTGTGCAGATTGCCCCTCTCTGAATTTCTTTTCTTTACCCCAATCCTTTTCACGATTTCCGGCAATGGAGAAGGTGGAGCATGGGGGAGAACCGTCCAAAATATCCAAATTGTAAAGATCGGGCGGTAGCTCTCTCTCTCTCTCTCTCTCAATGTTCGTATATCTTCCAAAAAATTATATCGGGGTGAGTGGTTAGTCACATAACACCGATTAACCTTTGCGTCTATCTCATTGCAGCCAATTACATCAAATCCGGCTAACTTGTAACCCATTGTAGAGCCACCACCACACGCAAAGCAAGAGAATACTTTGCCTTTATCTTTCGTGAATTTGGCTTCTGAAAGCCTCCAATTATAGGGGAATTTATGTTTTTGCATTTCCATATAAATTAAAATGGTAAATCACTTTCACCAGGTCTGCAATCCTCAATTTTGTATTGAGTATCTTCAACTGATTTTATAGTACACAAAACGTATGCTTTCTTTTTTAAAAGAGTTGCAAGCCTTTTCGCTTCTTTTTCCGCACTATCCAAGCTATCATGTTTGTAAGCTGGAGTAGCACACCCTTCCACAAATACCATGTAAAATGTATTCATACCTTTTCTATTTAGCGTTTATCTATAGTTACCTTTTTACTCGGTGAACGCTTTACAATTATGGGAGAAGAAAGCATTATCTTAAAATACTTAGTACCATCGACTGTAATAGGTTCCTTCTCTATAAGGAAGGAAGCGTTATCCTTTACTTTTGCACAATCAAGTATCTTATTACTTAGGAACTTATTCATAAAGCGAATACCGCCTTTGTCATACTTGATAGAAAAGCCTTGTTCGCTATCAGTTTTGCAAATAAACCAGTCCTTTGTATTCTCTTCATCATTGGCAAACTGAACCTTATCTATATCCTTAATGCCTAATTCAGCAGCAAAAGACTTAGAAATGTAAATCATACCATTTTCACGATTAAATCTTAAAGTCCTTTCTCCGTTGCGTTGTCCTATTGGCTGGCTGTTTTCTTTGTTGTATATTACAAGTTTCATAATTAGTGAATTTTAATATTATACGATTGCTATACATGAATATCGGTTTACAAAACTTATATTACTTCGGATAGCATTATTTATTGAATTGATTTTACGGTATATGGTGCTTACTGAAACACCCGTATAATCTGAAAGATCCTTATAAGAGCACCCGGTATCATAAACTTTTAACTTAAATAGCCTATAATCATTTTTCGGGTATTTATGCTTAATGAAGGAAAGAATATCTTTTGCAAGTTTATCCGGCTCTACAAGCTCCTCAACCGATAAACCTTCTTCCATACTTATTAACTGGAAAAATATTTCATTAGGTCTGTAGTATCGGTTTTCTTTAGCTATGTTCCGAAGCCTGGCTCTTTTATAAATTCCCCAAAATAAAGGCTCAAAGTCTATTATTGACAAGTCTATAAATAGCAGATCCTTTCTCAGAAGCAAATAAGTATCGTGAAAAACGTCCTCATTTAGCTGCCATCCTAAGATTCTTCGCAACCGTTTATAATTGAAAGAAAACCAGTAATCAAACCTCAAAACATTGCTTTTCATATCTCTATTGGCTTATACATACGTTTATAGGCACGATTAATTTATAAGTCGCTCCGTTGGGGAAACCGTCTTTTATGGCTTCTTCAATCTCGCTGGCTGATGGTACACTAATTCGTTTCCCAAATTCAATTTTGCCCAAGCGTTTTCCCTTGTGATCGAAAATTATATATGTGTATTCATTCATAGGGCTATAATTATTTATTTGGGTAAATTGGGCGTATCACTTCCAGCGTGTCCGCACGAACAATAGCAATACGTTGGTAATATTTCTCACAAGCAGCTTTAAAACCACCACACCAAGCGGTTTTCTTCTCATAATTATCTATTATATCCTTTTCCGCTTTATCCAGATCAATAATAGGATAAGCCATACCGATACGGATCTGATCGTTTGTATCATGCTGTAAAACTCTGATGTTGATTAAGTTTTTCATATCCGATGTTGCATTATGTGGGGCTTTAGCTCCACTGGTTATTATTTATTGATAACAGTTATAAACTTACATTTAGCCCAAAGCGAAATATCATTGCTGCTTATGTACTTCTGATTTTTGGCTTCAATGGCTTTTGCTTGTTTTTCGCTAATCTCTTTGCCTTGTAAATAATATTTTTTCATACGGTGTTGCATTGTGGTAGCCAGTAGGCTACCTGATTATTATATAGTAAATTCACGTTTGAAGTCTTCATCATCTTTAATGTATTCACTCAATGCAGATAATAGCCCACGTTTACTTCCACATTTTGCAATACTGAATAACCCGTTATTCTTCTGTTCGTCTGTTGCGATGAAGATGTAGCCATCTTTAACCTCCGGCTTGAATGACTTAATTTGCGATTTTAATTTTCTGAAATTGATAGCCATATCTTATTTTCTTAGAATTTCATCAAGTAATTTTTTATCAGCATTCCAAAGGTTGTACCCTTTGGCGATCTTTCTTCTTAGATACTCTTTTTCCCCGATCATGGCGATTGCCTTTTCTCTCAAATCTGATGCGCTCCACTTTTCAGCTTGATCTATCAGAAGGTTTGTAAGGCACTTTCTTTCTTCGTAAAGTTCACGTACTAATACCGTCTTTCGCTCTATCTCTTTTAGGGCTGTTGGGTTCTCCATCCACAACTTACAAAAAGCGTCTTTATCAAGGTCTGTATTCATGTAGCACTCTTCTACTTCCGTATAACCATCTGCCGATAGTTTTAAACCCGTTCTTTCTTCAAATTCTTTCTGTGTCATATCTGAATGTATTTAGTTTTATATTCTTTTCGTGTAACTGTTTTTATTACGTTGCAAATATATGTAACATTGGTAATATTACCAAATGAAATAGGTAATATTTTCAAGTGGTATTACCAATATTTACCAAGTGAAACATGGAAATATTATCATTATCAGATATATAGCTTTTCAAAAACACTGCAAAATAATTTCAGAAAAAGCATTTTTTAACATTGCGAAAATCTATGTTCTTTAATTTATTCTACTTATTAAAATAGATATTTTAAGATTATAGCTCTGATTTTGAAGAAAACAAGTATAAAAAACATTGGTGTATATATACGCCATTATTGAAAATATTACCTACATTTGCAGTATAACTAAAGTAATATTGATATGAATAAGACACTCTTTAAGAAAGTCAAAGACTTATGTAAGGACACTGGTTTATCAGAGAAGTACCTTACTGCGATAACCGAAAAAATGGGTGGCAGCATTGAGGATGATTCTACTGATGAAGCGGAAATCGAAAAAGTAGCAAACCAAATAGCGGATGTGGCAAAAGAAAGTCAAGGAGAAGCTACCAGGTGGGCTAACAAAGCGAAGGAACCAAAGGAGCCAAAAGAACCGAAGGAACCCAAAGAACCTAAAGAACCGAAGGAGCCAAAGGAACCTGATAATGATCCAAACAAACGGATCTCCGAACTTCAAGCGGAAATGGATAAAATGAAACAAGAGCAAGCTAAGAAAGATCGTGAAACAGCCGTTCAAGCAGCTCTTAACAAGCATGGTATTCCCGAATGGAGAAGAAAAGGTTTGGTTATTCCTGATGAAGAGGATCCAGATGCTTATTGCGCTGGTCTGAAACAAGACTTAATAACTCAAAACCTTATTTCGGAAGATCCAGAGAGTGTAAAAACAGCAAACGCAAAGAATGTTGAAGAGGCTTCTGATGCGTTGCTGGAATCAATTATTGTTAAATAAATCATTTTACAATGAAACGAACAAAAATCTCATTTGTCGGTGAAAAACCGATTTTCACAGGCAGTCCGCAAATTGTACCAGGCGGTTTTAATCTGGATCGGGAGAAACAGCGTTTTTCTGTAGGTGATATTATCCCTGCCGGAACACTCGCTATTTTCGATGAAGTTACAAGAAAGGTACAGATTGTAAAAACAGCGAAGGTTAAAGCTATCGGCACAAAGGATAAGAAAGTTATCACTTTGTATTCAAATGGCTATTGTTCACCCTGCTTTTCTGTTGGAGATAAGCTGTTACAAGCTAAATCCGTTAGTGGAACTTTTGAAGATGCACCTTCTATTGTGTCTATTGAAAAGCCTGGTGTGTCAAACGCTCCGTATGTAATTACACTTTCTGCTGAGATCTCAGGTTTGGCAGTAGATGATGTGCTTGTAGAGGTTGTTGAAAGCTCTACTAATGCTGCTGTTATTGGTGAACCTAACTCTTTAACAATCGAAGAAGTTACTGTAAAAGAGTTTGAAACAGCCATAGATGTTACAGAGGACACTATGCAATATGCTGTAATGGAAAGACGTGTTTTGCCTATTCCCGACAGCATGAAGGATAGCACGAAACGCTATTTAAAAGCGAACTCTCACATTCGATTGTCGCAAACTTATTAAAAGGAGGTGCTAAATGAAATCTATTTATTCAACTTTTACAGGTTTGTTTAAAGATGGCAAACCTATTGATTTTCTCGCAACGTGGAAAAAAACACTGGATAAGGCTTCTGAACGTGAAGTAGCATTGTTCCAGAAAACTTATTCGGATGAGTGGTTTGATTGGGAGGCTCCGCAACTCTCTTTGAGAGCTGAGGGTATTATGGGCAAATATCATTTGCGTGTGATGGCAACCCTGATCGGTGATGAATCCCCCACTCCGTTAAGACGTTCTGACGGTTTTGATATTTGGAATGAAGAAATTCCACGTGTCGGACATAAGTTCTTTATGAAGGCTTCCACTTACCGCAAGTTGCTGGAAGTTTATAAATCTCCGTTCTTGAAAGACGGTCAAAAGGTTAAGCAGATTGAAAAGACTTTGCGTAACGATGTGGAAAACGCTTATCTGGGCTGCAAAGATACTGCTGATTTTATGATTCTGAAAGCTATATCAAACTTCGGTGTTTGTCGTTTCATTCCTTCTATCAACAACCCTGGTGGACGTGAGTTTGAAATTGATTACCTGATGGATGAAGCTAACAAACTCGTTTCAGCCTTATTGTGGAATGACGCTAACTCAAAAGCTGGCAAGTTGGATATTATTCTAACTCTTACCATGATCGTTACCTTGTTCAAAAACAAAGGTGTCGTATTTGAAGAGTTACTGATGGCTCCTGAACTGCTTGCATTTATCCGAAGAGATATTACAATTCGAGAAGCAGCCTACGGTAAGGACAAATCCGGCAAGGTTGTTACTATCCCAGACTTGAACACCTTGTTTGCTGATAACGGTCTGCCTAAAGTTCGTGAGATCACCCGTCTTGTGGGTATTGAAAAGGACGGAGAACGTGAGCCGTTAGATCCCTGGAATCACAATATGATTGTATTTAAACCTGCTGGAAAGATTGGCTTTATCCAGCCTTCTATTGAAGATAACGAGCTGTTTGAAGAGGACAATGTAGATTACATGAACGCTGGTAACGGTATTCGTATAGCCAAATGGCGTACTGGTGAATCTACAGGGCAAAAGGCTGGTGAATATACACAAGGATCTGCCCGTTTGATCCCGGTTATCACTGAAATTAACGGTATTGTCTGCTTGCAAGTTAGAGGCTTTGAAGAGCCGGAAGAAGCAGTAGAGGGAGTAACTTTTTATACGAAAGAACAATTCGATCAGAAGGCAACAGCAGCTTCTTTGGTCGGCTAAAAACGATGCAATATGGTAACATTAAAAGTATTAAAGAAGTTCCAAGATAAGGACAACAAGGAGAAAATTTACCAAGTCGGTGAAACTCTATCAACAAGCGATTTGGATCGTGTAAATAATCTTGTTTCACGAGGAATTTGCAGTATTTCTGCTATCAAGGAGGCTAACAAAGAAGAAAAGAAACCCGAAAAAATTAGCCTTTTTGATAAAGAGTTTGAAATCGGTGCTGTAAAAGGTGCTTTGGCTGAGATTGGCGTTTCAATCAATAAAAATGCTGGCGTTCAAGCAATCACCAACAAACTCGGTGAACTTACAGAAGAGCAAAACAAGGCTCTTTCTGAAATCTTATGTAAAGAGTAACCTATGACGAATTTAGACGCTATCCGTGCTTTATGCACTAAAATATGTTCCGGCTTCTACCCGGATCAGAATGTACTTGAATTTACCCTTTTGGATAATGATATAGATCCTTCTAAAAACTTCATCCCCAAAGATGTTGAACTGGTGAAGGCTGCTATCAGTGTCGTTAAGGGAATGACTGAAAACAGCCATTCGGAAAGTGGAATTTCTGACGGGTGGGATGCGGATCGTATTAATAAAAGTATCTCCGCTATTTGTCGGGAGTACAATATAGATAGCTCTGATTTTGTCGAAGAATCTTCTGTATCAGACGGTTCTAACCAATGGTAAGTTATGCAATACAACGGAACAATACAGTATAAGGTTTTATCTGGTGGCGGTTTGGATGGTAACGGTGAGCCGATTATCTCTACCGTATCATGGAGTGATCCTATACGTTGTCTGTACAAAACGGTAAAGCATAGCAACACAATCTATCAACAAGGTAAGTTTACTGATAAAAGCTATGAGATCCTAATTGAAAGTAGGGATTTTCAAGCTGATACGGTAAAACTTACCAATGATAGAACACAGTTTTTGGGTGAGTTTGAAGTACAGGATATTGAGTTTGTTAATCGCTCAGGAAGAGTAAAGATTACGGTTTGATGGGATTCACAAAGAAAACGCCGGATAGTGCTTTTAGCAACTTTCTTGATGATACCAAGAAAGCCGTTATAGGTAGAGCTATTAAGGCTTTTATCTATGTCGGTGAAGCGTGTCTGAAAGAAGCCCGTTTAAACGGCAACTATACAGACAGAACGGGAAACCTTAGAAACTCTATCGGCTATGCCGTACTTTTTAATGGTGAAGTTATGGAAGAAAGTGCTTTTGCCAACACAAAAGGTGGGCAAAACGGAAAGAAGCATTTGGATAGCTTAAAAAAGAACTATCAAAACGGTATTGTCTTGATTGTATCTACTGGAATGAGTTACGCAGCTTATGTAGAAGCCCGTAATTATAATGTCCTTACTTCTTCCGAACTGCTGGCTAACAAACTTGTACCTCAGATTATGAAACAATTAGGCTTTGAATTGAAATGAATAAGACAGGTGATGAAATAGAGCTGGACGTTTTCAACATTATCACAAACAGCCAACTTGCAAAGGAAATAAAAGGTAACGTTTATCGTGAAGGAACACGAGATCTAAACCCTATGGAAGAGGATATAATTGTATCGTTTCTTACTGGTTTGGATGGGCAGTTTCAGACTGGCTCCGTAACGGTAAATATTTATGTTCCCGACAAAGACAATGGCAGTAAAGTATTGGTTAAAGATGTTGGCAGATGTCGTTATCTGGCACGCAAAGCCGATGAGGTTGTTAGATACTTGAAACCTACTGATTACAGATTTTCTTTAGGTGCAACAATTAAAAGCTACAAAGCAGAAAAGGTAGCTATGCACTTTGTAAACGTAAAAATCAATTTTGAACTAAAAACATTTTAAGTTATGGCAAACAGTGGTATTACATGGGGTAAACCCCTGGTCGAATATGGGCTAACAGGTGAGGAAGATGCAGCTCCTTCCAGTTTCAAGGCAATGCCCACAGCCGAAGAAAATACAGTTCTCCTTACGACTGTAAAAGGTAGTGCAAATGAATTGTACGGAGAAGGGCATGAACTGGTCGCTCGGAAAATGCAAAAATCTTATAAACAGCTTGCTATGAGTGTATTTATCCCCTCTGGTACAGATGATCCTATTCCAGAAGAGGACGGAGTTATAAAAGATGAATATGCAGTACGCCTTACTCCAGAAGATGATACGCTGGAAGGATTTATCATGCGTAAATGTTCTGTTGAAGTCGAAGAAGAATGGTCTTCCGCAAAGGGTAAACAGCTAAAATACATATTTAGCTCATTAAAGCCCAAGACGGGCAAAATGATTGAGAAGTACAAAAAAGCAGATTCATTAAGTGTAGGTTAATCGAACCATGAACAAGGAAAAAGACAACATAGAAGGGCTTGTGTCTGATACGATCTTACAAAAGCCGTATTCTATACAGATAGGACAAGAAACATACGAGGTTGCACCTCCTTCTATTGCTACTCTTATCCTTGCCTCTGAACTTATTTCTCAGCTTCCTAAAGTAGAGTTAGATAAAAGCCTGGTTACATTTGAATCGCTCCGTATTGCGAAAGATTGTAAGGTTTTAGGCGATATTGTAGCTACTCTCATTTTAGGAGCTGAGAATATAACTACAGAAGCAACCGTAGTTCAAAAGTCTTTATTCGGTTTGGTACGCACACGCAAAAAGGTTACGATTGATAACAGGGCTGTTTTATCCGATAAGATCTTGAAACAACTTTCACCAAGTAAAGTGAACGCTCTTACCCTTAAAATCATAAACAGAATGGAGATAGGAGATTTTTTCGGGCTTACCGCTTCCCTGATAGAGATAAACCTTCTCAAACCGACAAAAGCAGGAGAAGCGGATCCGAAGGAAACGATAGCATCTGGGCGGTAGTAGCAGGAATGGCAAAGGCTTATAATCTGACTTTTGATTATATCCTATACAAAATGAGTTTTGCGAATGTTCGTCTGTATAATGCGGTTCTGCCTTCTTTCTCAGCAAAAAAGGATGGTAAAAAAGATACTGGCATTATTCTAAATGGTGATGATCCCAATAATCAGGATGCAGTAAATAACGCAATATTTGACGTAAACGAAGATGAATAACAACGAAGGTACAACATGGTGGGCTTTAGGATTGGATAACGCCAAATTTGAAAGCGATGTGGCGAAATCTAACTCTCTTTTCCGAAGCATAGGCAACACAGCCGAAAAGGAAGGTAGCAGGATAGACAATATTTTCCGTAAAATAACGGTTGCTGCAACTGGATTTTTCACGGCTCAACAAGCGTTGGGATATGCTCAGAAGATAGCTCAGGTAAGAGGCGAATACCAACAGTTAGAAGTTGCCTTCAATACAATGTTGGGCAGTAAGGCTAAAGCTGATGCTTTAATGACACAGCTTGTTAATACTGCTGCTAAAACTCCGTTTGATCTCGTTGGTGTGTCAAGTAGCGCAAAACAATTACTTGCTTATGGTATAGCTGCTGACAAAGTGAATGACACTTTGGTACGGTTAGGAAATATCGCTGCTGGCTTATCTATTCCATTACAAGATATAGCCTGGTTATACGGTACAACTATGACACAAGGCAGGCTATATGCTGAGGATCTTAACCAATTTACGGGTAGAGGTATTCCGATGATTCGTGAATTAGCTAAAGAGTTGGGCGTAGCAGAAAATGAAGTTAAGGCTTTGGTTTCCGAAGGAAAGGTAGGATTCCCCGAAGTTCAGAAGGTTATAGAAAACCTTACAAATTCTGGCGGTATGTTCTACAACCTGATGGAAGAGCAAAGTAAGACTATTACGGGTAAGATCTCCAACATGAGCGATGCTATTTCTGTAATGCTTAACGAAGTAGGGAAAGCTAACGAGGGAACAATCAATTCAATACTGGAAACTGGTATCTCCGCTATAGAGAACTACGAGGCTATCGGTGAAACTATACAAGAATTGATTGTTACTTATGGCTTGTACAAAGCTGCTGTAATTTCGGTTGCTGCTACAAAAAATGCCGTTACTACCATTAAAGCCACTGGAGAAGCTGAGGAACTAAGCAAATTGCTTACTGTAGAGCAGCAAGCAGCCATTTCAAAACAAAATCTAACCAAAGGCACGTTAGAGTATGCAACTGCCGTAAAAGCTGAAATGGCAGCAAATATAGAGGCTCAAACCGCAGCTTTAGCCAAAGCTCGTACAGAGGTTTCAGCAGCCAGCCAAGCCGTAGCAGCCAAGAAAGCCGAATACCTTGCTGCTAAAGAGTTGGAGAAGCAAAGATTAGCAGAACTTATGTCTATCGGTGCTACTGGCTCCGCAAAACAAGTAGAAGCAGCAGAAAGAAAATTAGTCGCAGCCGAAACTGCCAGAGAAACAGCAGCCTTACAATACCAAGCAGCCACACGTGATTTTAGCACTAAGAAAGTAGCGGTAGAAACGGCTGCTAAAACATTGAATACCACTCAGACAGCAGCCAACACAGCAGCACAAGCAGCCAATGTAACTACAACAAACTTGTTGGCAACTGCAAAGCTCAGGCTTACGGCTGTAGCTACCAGGTTGAAAGCCGTTATGCTGGCAAATCCTTATACTTTGGCAGCAGCAGCCATAGCAGCTCTCGGTTATGGTATTTATAAACTTATCACTTATCAGACTGACGCAGAAAAGGCGCAAGAAAAGCTAAATAACGCCATATCTGAGAGTGAAAAGGTTATTGGAGCTGAAAGATTGCAAATTGATGCGATGTTTGCACGTTTGAAAGCAGCCAAAGAAGGTACGGATGAATACCGTTCCGCAAAGGAAGCCATAATGAGCAAATACGGTGAGTATTTGAAGAGGCTGGGGGATGAAAAGAACGCTTTGGATGATCTGGCTAAGGCTTATCGTATCATTACGCAAGAAGCCGAAAAATCAGCTCGTGCAAGAGCTATGGATAAAGCGGTTAATGAGGCTTCTAATGACTACATGGATAAGGAGGTAGAAGCCAAAGAAAATGTAGAAGAATTACTAAAAGATAAGTTCAAGGGAAAGAAGGATAAAGACGGTATCGACCTTGCGGAAACTTATTACTGGAAGATTAAGCCAGTGTTGGAAGGCAAGGGGGAAATTACCAAAGAAATCCAGGATATTATAAAGCAGTTTGACGAAACCAAATACTTGCCTGGCGATCCCATGACTGGTATAGGTGCGCAAACCTACATAGCTAATGACTTGCAAGATGAAATAACCAAAGTATTCAAAGCTCGTGGCATTTATAATAATATCATAAAAGAGGCTCAAAAACGCTTCGGGGAGAATCCTAACCAAAATCAGAAAACGAGTAATCAAGAAGAGGTATTTTATACCAAAGGTAAATCCATTTCTGAGATAGAAGCAGCCATTACTAAAGGTCAAGAAAAACTGGAGGCTTTCAAAAAGGCTCTCAAAGAGAACAACGGCTTAATGTCTGATGGCAAAGTAGTAACCGATGCTGTTGTAAAAGGGCAGGAAAGCTATATAGCTAAATTAAAGGCTACCGTTCTTGAACGTGAAAACGAGCTGCAAATTATTAGCCAAGTAGAGAACCGTATTTCTAAACTGAAACAGGAGCAGAAAGAAACCGTTAAGGGTAGTGCTGAATACAACGACTATCAAAGACGTATAGATTCACTGAGTAAAAAGTTACCAGATAGAAAAACGTCCTCTTCTCAAAAGGATTATTCCGATGAGATAAAACGTAATGCACAAGAGCAGATCCGTATTAAAAAGGATATGGAATTTGCTGTAAGGCAAGCTGAGATCAACACCTATAAGGAAGGACTTTCTAAAACATTGAAACAAAACCAGCTCAACTATGAGCAGGAAATGGAGCAGATCAAACGTCAAAAGGAGGATAAGCTAACCAAAATTCAAGAGTGGGAAAAAACTATATGGGAATCTCAGGGCAAAAAAGGTACGTTTAAGCCAACTACCACCCAATTATCAGAGCAGGATGAGCAACAATTTAAAGCTCTTGAAAATGCTGCTGGAAAGAAATTGTCTACTGGCAATCAGACTGCAATAGAAGAAATGCTAAAGCAGTATCAAACCTATGCGGAAAAGCGCAAGGAGATAGAGGAAAATTTTCAGCAAGATATTGACGAAATGCGAGCTGTTAATGAGAAAGATAAGAAAGCCGGAAGGCAAGTTACTTTCTCCGAAGAAAATATCGCTCAGGCTGAAAGTGATAAACAAGATGCTTTGGACGCTTTAGATCAAGAGATAGCTACTCGTGAAGCGACTTTTAATGTATGGGTAGAACAAATATCCTCTATGGGGTTAAGACAGCTAAAGGAGGCTTTACAAACAGCCCAAGACACGCTGAAAAAAGAAGGTGGCAAGCTGGATGATAAAGAAAAAGCTACTCTTCGTGCGCAAATTAAAACCCTGGAGAAAAAAGTAGAGGTTGCTGAGGCAAAAGACGCAAGCATTTCATCTGCTGAAAAAAACAAAAAGAAGTGGAGCGATACCCTAAAGGTGATGAATGAGGTAGATGATACTGTTAATAATATCATTTCAGACTTTGACGGGATGGATGATGCAACCAAAGCTGCTTTGTCTGCTGCTACCAATATCGCAGGAGGTATAATTTCTATGATAACGGGTATTCAAGCGTTGGCGGTTACTGGTGCAGAAGCTATCAAAGGAGTAGAAAGAGCTTCGGTTATCCTTTCCATAGTCGGTACAGCCGTTTCCCTTATCACTTCATTGTTTGGGTTGTCCTCTAAGGCTGAAAAGGAACACCAAGAGGCACTTAAAGAAGTAGCCGAGAACAAACTGGAAATGCAACGCCAGTACAACTTATTGCTCATGGAGCAAAATTTACTTTTGGAGGAAGCAACATCTATTTTTGGTACAGATCAAATAGAAAAAGCTATCAATGCAATAGAGGTATATCGTGATGCGATAGCTGAATATAAAGAAGTCCTAAAGGGGGATAAACCAACTTATCAGTTTCAGTTTAACCCTAAAGGGAACTGGGGGCTTGATGAATACAATGCAAAATTAAATGCGTACAATCAGGGTATAGGTGCGCTTAATGATATAACCATAAAAACGGGAAGTTACACTACTGGAGCTTGGTTTTGGAAAAAGCAGCATGATATTTATACTTCGGTACTCCAGGTTTACCCGGATTTAATAGATGGTGAAAAAAATCTGAACAAAGAAAGAGCGCAAGCCATTCTTGACACTCAAACAATGAGCGATGAGAATCGGAATTTGTTGCAAAACCTTATAGACCTTCAAGAACAAGCGGAAGAAGCCCAACAAGCACTAAGAGATTACTTAGAGGGTACTTTTGGCTCTTTAGGTGATAGTATAATGGATAGTATCACTGAGGCTATTGAAAATGACGGTGTAGATGCGTGGGAAAAGTTTGGAGAAAAAGGATCTTCTGTATTGGAAGATTTGGGTAAACAGATTGCCTACTCTTTATTCTTCTCTGATAAGTTCAAAAGACTACAAGCGGATTTGGAGAAAATCTATGGATCCGGCAAAACAGAAGAAGAAATAGCTAAGGAAGCAAGGGATTTGGTTTCCTCTTTCTATCAAGGTATCGGTACGGATATGAATAATGCCCAACAATGGATGGAGCATTGGAAAGAAGAAGCAAACAAACAAGGCTTTCACCTTTGGGAAACAGAGAATCGTGAGGTTTCCAGCAATAACGGCATAGCAGCAAGCCAGGACAGCGTAAACGAGCTGAACGGAAGGACAACTGCAATTCAAGGGCATACCTATTCTATAAATGAAGGTATTAAATCATTGGTTAGCCATTGTGCCAAATTTCTTGAGGTATTAACTGGTATCAGAGAAAATACAAGCTATTGCAAGAATCTGGAATCTATCAATTCCAATATAAAGGAAATGAAAGAAAGCATAGGTAACATGAATGATAAAGGTGTAATAATGAGGAAATGAAAAATAACTTATACATAGACGGTACGGACGCTTTTACTCGGTTCGGGGTTTTTATTGCTGAGGGTGGGCATAATGAAGTTGTTGCTTTCCCGGCATTAAAAGCACCAGAAGTTTCTAATGATTGGGCAGAGTATGACGGTATCGAAGTGGATTTGTCGGATCCTAAACTTGATACTAAAGAACTTGAAATAAAGTTCAACGCAGTAGGTATGTATCAGACTGGAGATTTCATTTCTCTGTTGTCCGATGGAGCTTACCATACCTTTGAGTTTAAAAGAATCGGATATACTTGTAAACTCCGATTGGTTTCAGAGGTAAATGTAGCTCTGTATATCGGTGCTAAAAGTTTCTCGTTAAAATTCGCAGATGATTTCCCTTTGAGAGATTATAAATATACGGCTCCTTTATCGACAACCAATATACCTACGCAGGGGTATGAAATAGACGGGATAGATTTCTCCGTTTACGGTATTCGTGTATTGGAAGGAAGCGAGGCACAAATACTTAAAGCTCCAGCAGTGAAGAAAAATATGTTACGTAACCTTTCTACCCAAAATGGGGCTATTTATGATGGCAAACAAGTAGTGTACCAACATAAAGAAGTTGCCTTGAATTGTTGCTTAATCGCTAAGAATCTAACGGAGTTCTGGAGAAATTACAATGCTTTCCTTCACGATCTGATAAAGGTTGTGGAAATAGACGAAGGCGAAGGCGTGAAGGTACAAACGGCTGAAAGATCCTTGTTCGTTGAAAGCACTTACGAGGAATACCCATGTTACTACAAAAGCTCAAAAGTAAGTCTGTTTTCCCCTGACGATCAAGTTTGGTGCGTTTTTACCTTAACGTTGGTATTTACTGCCTTTAGAGTTGGAGGGGATGAATATTTACTTGCTTCTGAGGCTGGAGAATTGATAGTTACAGAAGATGGTGAGTTTTATATAGATTTGAAAAGCTATGGCTATTAAAAAGAAGAAAATAAGCGAGCTGACACTTTCGGATAACCTGAAAGGATTGTACACTATTGGAGTTAAATTAATCAATGGGGTACAAACCAGCGTGAAAGTAAGTTTGGAATACATTCAAACGGCATACGAGAACGCTGTAAAAGCAACCAACAGTGCAAATGAAGCTGCCAAGTCTGCTAACAATGCTGCTTCAAGTGCCAACACTGCAACCTCAAACGCAAATAAAGCGACTGAGGCAGCGAAAACGGCTACCAATAATGCTAATGAGGCTGCCCAACAGGCTAAAACTGCTACTTCCAACGCAAACTTGGCTACTCAAAAAGCGAATACAGCAGCTACCAATGCGGATAATGCACGAAAAGGATTGGAAGAGATAAAAAGTGCAACTGAAAGTGCTACAGCCAATGCCAATAAAGCAGCTACTAATGCGAATGAGAAAGCACAAAAGGCAGAAACAGCAGCTAACAATGCAAATACTCAGGCAAATAGGGCAAAAGAACAAGCGGATAATCCCCCGAAAATGGGTGAAAATGGCAACTGGTGGAAATGGGATGAAACGCAAAAGAAGTATGTAGATACCGGGATTTTGGCAAAAGGCGGTATTCTCTATCCTACTTTTACGATTGATCCCGATACAATGGAACTGATCATGTATTACCAGGATGATATAGCTGCTGATATGTTTGATATTGACAATGAAGGATTTTTAATTTTTAACCCCAAGTGATATGGCAGAAGGAAACATAAGATTAGGAAAGGTTGCTTTCGTGGATAAGGGAACTTATTCATCAGCTACCACATATAATACATTTGATTTCATTACTACGGATGATAGTTGCTATCTCTGTATCAAGGACGGGAACAAAGGACACGCTTTAACCGAAACTACCTGGTGGAAATGTATTGCTCGTGGAACAACCGCCACAGCAGCAGCTAAAAAGGCTGAGGACGCTGCTAAACTGGCTAATGAAAAAGCTACAGCAGCCGATAGCGCAGCAGGTAAGGCAGTAGAGGCTACCAACAATGCCAACGCAAAAGCTAATGAAGCTCACGAAAAGGCGGAAGAAGCCAATACTGCTAAAGATAATGCAAATGAAGCTACTGGCGATGCAAGGGTAGTTATCGCAAGGCTGGAGGAACTGGAAGAATCGCTAATCTCAAAATACAAGCTGATCCCTACTTCCATGAAGCTAAACTACCCGAAAAAAGTTACTTACAGGAATACCCAGCCTTTCAAAGTTGAGGTAGAATTACTTCCCGTAGATACTGGTAGGAATGTATTGTTTCTCGGTGATGATCGGGCGGTGTCTATCACTCCTGATGGCGTATTTATGATTAACGGTGTAGGAATGAGTAAAATTCACGTTATCCCAACGGAAAATACGGGTATTTATCAAACTATACAGATTGAAGTACAGGAGCCAGGAATAAGGTTTACTTCTGGTAAGGGTATGCGTTTATCCGGCTCTGGTGGTATCATATTAACTTAGTAAATTTTATTGTTTAACTTCTTAACACTATAAAAAATATGGCACTTACAGCAGAAGAGGAAGCTAAAGTAAAAAAGATTATTACAGCTTACGACAATGGCAAAAGATTAAATGAATTACCAGTAGCAGACAGCAGTAACCCTTTCGACCTCACAACTGAGGTGTTGGATAAAAGCGGAGAAAGCAAACAAGCTGGTCTGGCTGCTATGCTACCTTATGCAGAGGATCAATGTAGTTATGGCGTAGAATTAGATGTAACAGTATCTTCTTCGGTTCTTACCCGTACTGGCAATATGACACTGCATAAAACATTGCCAATTCAAAGCAAGATGAAAGGGTGTTTGCTATCAGATGAAGGCAAGGTTATTGAATACCTAAACCCTACCAACTGGAAAGCGCATAAAAGGGATGGTTCCAATGGTATGGTTATGGTGGAAATCCCTGCTCACTGGAGAAGATTTTATACCAATGGAAACAAAAGAGGTGTACGAATCAGTGAATACCCGATACCTGGTTATCATTTCGTAAAGAAATGCTATATCTCGGCTTATGAGGCAACAATCCAACGTAGCACTGGTAAACTGGCTTCTGTAGTAAATACTTCGGCTGATTACAGAGGTGGTAACAACCAAGCAGATTGGGATGCTTTGCCTAAATCCCAATTAGGCAAGCCAGCTACATCTACGAGTAGAACAAACTTTCGTGCTGCTGCTCGTAAAAGGGGGGCTGGTACGCAATGGAACTGCATGGACTATAACGCTTATATCACTTTGGCATGGCTCTATTACATAGAGTATGGAAACCTTAACTGCCAGTTGGCTTTCAATGCCCAGAAAGATAGCAACGGGTATGCTCAGGGTGGTTTGGGTAATGGTGTAACTACATGGGATGGTACAAAGTGGAACAATTTTAGTGGTTATTATCCTATTATTCCTTGCGGTACGAGTGATGAATTGGGAAATGCTTCTGGTGAAGTAGCTTACACTTTAGAGAAAGCAGAAGGAGAAAACAGCAAAGTATTTACCGTACCTCGCTATCGTGGTATTGAAAATCCCTTCGGGCACGTCTGGAAATGGACGGATGGAGTAAATATAGAAGTGAAAACCAATTCAGACGGAGGAACTTCTAAAGTGTATGTTTGCGATGATCCTTCTAAATACAACGATAGTAACTACACAGGCTATACGCTTAGAGGATTGGCTGCACGTGCAGAAGGTTATGCAAAAGAAATGATTTTCGGTGAATTTGGCGATTTGATTGCTTCTGTAGTCGGAGGTGGATCTACTACCTATTGGTGTGATTACTTCTATAACAATATAGGATCTAACGCTCTTAGGGGTGTCCTTTTCGGCGGTAATACGGATATTGGCGTTCTTGCGGGCTTCGGTTTTGCGAATGCGTATTACGCCCCCTCGGATGCGCTTGCGAGTGTCGGCTCTCGGCTTTGTTTTATTCCTGAATCGTGAAGCGAGCCAGGTTTAGACTGCAAAACTTAAATGATTAATAAACAAATAAATATAGGTTGGTTGCTGGTGGGTGTCCTTTTCAGCGGTAATACGAATAATGGCGATCATGCAGGCTTCGGTTATGCGAATACGAATAACACCCCCTCGAATACGAATGCGAATGTCAGCTCTCAGCTATGATTTTTCAAAATTAACTCAACATACGAAGCAACGACCTTACCTATTGGTAGAAGATAACATAACTCATAAAGGTGCTGGTAGGGAAACCGAAGGCTCTGAGTACGAAAAACAAAGAATATGAAGAGATTAAGTAATTTATACGAGCAAATTATTTCACTTGACAACTTGCGCCTGGCTGATGAAAAAGCCAGAAAAGGCAAGTTGCGTTCTTATGGTGTCAAACGACACGATAGGAATAGGGAAGCAAACATACTGGCTCTTCACGAATCTTTGAAAAACAAGACTTTTGTAAATTCTAAATATGAAGTATTTATAATCAGAGATCCCAAAGAACGGCTTATTTACCGTTTGCCTTATTATCCTGATAGAATCTTGCACCATGCCATTATGAATATTCTGGAGCCTATATGGGTGTCCTTATTTACAGAAGATACCTATTCTTGCATTAAGGATCGTGGTATTCATAAAGCAGCAGATAAAGTAAAGAAGGCTTTGAAAGAAGATCCAGAACACACTACTTACTGCTTGAAAATGGATATAGTGAAGTTCTATCCAAGTATAGACCATGATATTTTGAAAACAATATTACGGAAGAAAATCAAAGATAAAGATCTGCTTTGGTTGCTTGACGTGATTATAGACAGTGCCAATGGCGTACCCATAGGGAACTATCTAAGTCAGTATTTTGCTAATATTTATCTGGCTTACTTCGATCACTGGATAAAGGAGGTTAAGAAGGTAAGATATTACTTTAGGTATGCAGATGATATTGTGATTTTAGGCGATGATCCTAAACAGCTTCACAAACTCCGTATAGAGATTGAAGAATATCTGCATGACAATTTAAAGCTATCACTTCGTAAAGTGGATCCTAAAACTGGAAAAAAGAAATGGAAGTTTCAAGTATTCAAAATTGATAGCCATAGAGGTATTGATTTTGTCGGGTATGTCTTTTACCATACCCATACCCTTATTCGGAAGGGAATCAAAAAGAACCTATGTAGGAAGGCAGCCAAGCTGAATAAGAAAAAGCACATTTCCGATATGGAATACAAGCAAGTTATTTGCAGTTGGTTTGGCTGGGCTAAATACAGTAATTCTAAGCATCTATTAAAAACAATAATTAAAAAGCAAGTATATGATACACTACGATTTTAAGCCTTCTAAGTTAGAGGCTAACGGGAATGGTTCTTACACATACCGTTGGGATATTCAGGAAGTTCAAGTAGAAAACCATTTTGGAGAAGCTGGAGATAATGGGCAAACTACAAAATGGACTTGTAACGAAGTTGTTGTTTGGGGAATGGTTACAAATGATAAGCTAAAAAAGGCAGTTATTACCCATTTGTGGGATTCGGATAAAGAAGCCAAAATTATCAATGATTATAACGCTGCCCAGCTCGGTATTCTCACTGAAAAATCAGCTACCAATGATTACAAGGAATATTTGCAAAAGAGAAAAGCTATCAAAGAAATGATAGATAACGATTGTAAGGAACTTAATATTATATTGTGATGAGAAAGTTTAGTGAGTTAGGTGTAACCGTACAAGATGAACGTAAAATGTTCAACTGTAGCCAGGTTTCTATTTCGGACGTGCTGAACTGTGAGATCATTGTAGAAGATTTCATTCCAGATGTAAAGACTTCGCACGGTGAAGGAAGATACCTTGTGAAATTTAAACATAGCAATGGTGCGGATGGTAAGTTTTTCACAAACGCAGCTTCTTTAAAGAAAACTTTGGATCAGATCCCCAAAGACGCTTTCCCTTTCAGCACTACGATTAAAGGGATGAAATGCGGAAATGGTAAGATCTATCAATTCACTTAGTAAACATGAAAATACATTTCAACAACAAGGAGATTGATATTCTGGTAGATACAAGCAGCTACCGATATACGGCTTTACAGAATGTAGGCACTCTTTATCTGTACTTTGCCAGTGAAGAGTTCATAAACATTCCCGTAGGAGCTTATTGTATCTACAAGAATATCACTTACTACCTTATGGATCCTGACGACTTCAAGAAGAAAAGCAGTCGGAATTTTGAATACACTCTTGTAATGTATGACATAGGCGCAATATTGGGTAAATACAAATGCCGGGATATTGTTTCTAAGCGTTTGAAGTTCGATTACACTGCAAAGCCTCACGAGCATCTACAGTTGATTGTAGATAATCTCAACATGAGAGATAGCGGTTGGAAAGTTGGCGAATGTATTGAAGCAGAAGAAAAGACTATTAACTACAACCATATCTTTTGTAGTGAAGCTTTGCCTACTATTGCCGATACCTTTAAGACGGAGTATGAAATAGATCCGGCTATCAAAACAATACACTTGCGTAAAGTTGAATATAACAAGGGTGAACCTTTGCCTCTTGAATATGGGAAAGATAAAGGTTTTGTTCCAGGTTTAGGACGCTCCAACAAGGACGGAAATAGACCAGTTACCATATTGTACGTTCAAGGTGGGGAGCAGAATATAGACTTTAGCAAATATGGATCTAAGGAATTGCTTTTGCCCAAAAATCAAAGATTGGAGTATGAAGGGCGTGCTTACGTTTCGGATGCGGAAGGCTTGTATATAAAACGGGCTGATACAACCCTTACGGATGTTCAAGAGGATAGTTTGGATTGTTCTCATATTTCACCTAAAAGAGTAGGCAGTGTTTCTAATGTTGTTGTTTCCGATAAAGAAAAGAATTTCTATGATTTTATAGATAGTTCTATTCCTGATGATCTGAATTTTGAGGATTATGTGATAGAAGGTAATAACATGACTGTTATATTTCAGTCTGGTATGCTTGCTGGTAGTAATAAAGAATTTGAAGTTAAATACGTTCATAAAGAACGTAAATTCTTGATAACTCCACAAGAAATAGACGGTCAGATTATGCCCAATGACATATATAAGCCTAACCTGGGGGATAAATACGCTGTGTTCGGAATACAGTTGCCGGATGCGTACATTTGCAATAACTCAACGAAAGAAGGTGCAAGCTGGGATATGTTCAGGGAAGCAGCCAAATATCTTTATGAGAATGAAGATCCAAAATTCACATTCAAAGGAGAATTGGATAGCATTTATTCCAAAAAGCGTTGGCTCTCTATTGGTGGCAAAATAAAATTGGGCGGTTACATACTCTTTAAAGATCCGCAATTCATACCAGAAGGTATAAAGATAAGGATTACCAGTATTAAGGAGTATATACACAGACCTTACAGCCCGATTATTGAATTATCCAATACGACTACTGGCGCAACGGTTTCAAGCGAATTAAACAAGATAGAGAGTAACGAGGTTAAAACTGATAACCAATATAAAAACTCTATTCAGTTTACAAAAAGACGTTTCAGGGATGCAAAAGAAACTATTTCAATGTTGAATGACGCTCTTTTGCATTTCTCAGGTTCTATCAGTCCGATTTCGGTACAAACAATGAGTTTGCTTGTTGGCGATGAAAGTTTGCAGTTCCGTTTCGTGAACAACAAAACCAATCCGACACAAGTAGAATATCTCGTTACCTATGACAGCAAAAAGAAAGTGCTTTCGGCTCCAGGTGGAATATTACAGCACATGACTATCGGGATTGATACACTTTCCTCTGGGCATAAAGCCAGTGAGTATAAGTTTTGGGATATTGAAAAATATACTTCTCCAACCTTAACAGAAACAGTAGGGTATTATCTCTATGTGAAGGCTAATAAAAATGGCACTACTGGATCATACGTCTTAAGTAAAAACGCTATCAAGCTGGAAGGTGTAGAGGGTTATTATCATTTCCTTGTAGGTATTCTAAACAGTGAATTTGAAGAGGATCGTTCTTTTGTCGAACTATTCGGATTTACAGAGATACTTCCAGGAAGAATAACTACAGACAGAATCGTTTCAAGCGATGGGCTAAATTTCATGGACTTTGTGAATAACGCTTTTCGTGTAGGAAATTCAGACAGCTATTTTGATTGGAATACCAAAGGAGATAAAAAATTACGTCTGAAAGGCACAATCGTGCAAAGTGAAAGTGGCGATGAAAGCCCTATAGGTTGTTTTCGTGGCGTATATGACAACTCTTATACCTATTATTGGGGTGATGAGGTTATCTATGATGATGGAACTGGCTATTCTATGTATCGTTTTGTATCAAAGAATCCCGTTAAAGGTATTTCTCCAAATAATAGTAACTATTGGATTATTGTAGCCCAAAGAGGTGTGGGTATTTCAAATACAGACGTTCTGTATGCCATATCATCCAGTAATACTACAGCACCAACATCCGGTTGGCAGACAACAGCTCCAGCCTGGAAAGATGGATATTACATTTGGAGTAAAACTAAAGTTGTTTACACGGATGGCGACATAGTATATACAGATGCAGCTTGTATCACAGGTGGCAAGGGAGAAACAGGCAATGGTATAAGTTCAATAATTGAGCAATATTATTTATCATCCTCTGCAACTTCCCTTTTAAATGGTAGCTGGTCTAATTCACGTCCAACTTGGAAAAATGGTTGGTATATATGGACACGATCCGTTATTAATTACACAAACGGCAACAGCATTACTACAGAGGCTATTTGTGTTACTGGAGAAAAAGGAGAAACTGGGGATGATGGTATAAATGGTGATTATTTTGAATATCGGTACGCTGTTAATGGCTCCAGAAGTACACCGCCTTCACTGAGTAAAACGAGCCGTAATCCTTCGGGATGGAGCACAACCGTTCCAACTGTAGGAAACTTGCAATACTTATGGTTTACAGTAGCAAAAATCAATGGTGAAACAAATTCATTGATACAGAACTGGAGTACACCAGCCCGGCAAACTCCGTATGATGGAGTGGATGGTAGAAATGGAGATACTGGTCCGACTATGGTTTATCGTGGTGTCTATGGCAGCTCTAAAGTTTACTATGGTACTTCAAAGCGTGTAGATGCAGTAAAATATAACGGACACTATTATGTTGCCAGAGTGGATGCCGGAAATGGCTTTCAAAATCATGTACCTACCGATACTGCTTATTGGAATGATTTCGGTGCTGAGTTTGAGAGTATAGCAACTAATTTGCTATTGGCTGAGGGTGCTAATATCGGAGATTGGTTTATGAGTGGTGGAAAGATTGTTTCTACACTCTTGGATGGTAATAAGATCATTCTTGATGCTTCTATGGCTCGTATATTGATAGAATCCAGCCGTTCTGGTGGTGATTATTCAGAAAGCCAATATCAGGGATCTAAAATTACGATAGATGCGAATAACGGCTTGATTGAAGCCCGAAGTAAAAGCAATAGCCGTGTAGCCTATATGTCGCCTACGGGTATCTTTTGTAATAATGCAGAAACACAAGCTGTTTCGGCTATTTTGGGTTATACGCATAAGGCTTCTATCGTAGGGCTTGGATTTGGTACTGTGAATAAAAGTGATTGGAACAATGAAAACTTTTTAGCTGGCGTATATGGTAGAGCTTCAAACAGTGGCACAGCCCCCGCTTATGGTGGCTTCTTCCAGAATTTGATGGCAGCAGGTCTATTTTTACATAGAAAGGCTATAGAAGAAAGCTCTTCTTCTGTTTATTTGTCTGAAACAGACAGCTTGGTTATTGGATATTCAAGAAACCAGCAAATCGTTTACCTCCCTTCTGATGGTGTGATTGGTAGGACTATATTTTTTAAGCAATGGTGGACAGGATATATGAGAGTTTACCCACGTAGCGGAAATGTGTTGTATGATGATCACACCCAAAATGATTATTATGATATTGGCGAAGGTCAGGGTGCTATATTCCATTTTACAGTGGGGTATGTCGATGGTGTAAAAAAATCAGCATGGTTAGTTAGTAGATATAAATTTTAATATTATGATTGAATATGGCTATATAGACGAAAACGGATCTCTTGTTTCTAAATTTTTAGAGGAATACAGTGAGAAGTTTAAAAATGAAGAAACTGGAGAGATTGAAACGAGAATAGTATCAATCCAGGAGCAACAAGCTGAGTTGTCCGCTTTAGGATGGAAACATGTAGAGCTTGTGGATGATACTAAATTACAATGTCCTGAATACTATAGTGTTCGTATTGTACCTTATGACGCTGGAGATAAAATAAGCTATAAATACGAGCAAAGATTTAACGCTAAACTTGTTCGGAATAAGATAGATGAACTGAAAGCCTCTCTTACCAGCAATGACAGCGTTATAGGTGATTATCGTATAACGAAATGTTATGAGGCTTCTTTAATCGGGCTTGATATGCCGTATGATATAGAGAATCTTCACCAGCAAAGGCAGAGTGTACGGGATGAAATAAACAAATTGGAAGCCTTAATAGCTTCAAAAATATAATTCTCTGTATTAAATGGTGTATATGTACACCAAATAAATTATATTTGCAGTTATTAATCAATAACTTAATAAAATATGGATTGGGCAGCATTATTTGCGTGTATAACAGCTTTGGGTACGGGCTGGTTTGCGTATAATCAGTTAAAGCATAATCGGCTTGCTGATATTAAGGCTAAAGAACTTGAAAGACAATTAGAAAGAAAAAGCACTCGCAGAAGTGAAAACTCTGCTCGTGTGTATGGTGAAATTCATAAAGTGTTGAATGATCTTTCATGTGATCGTGTGTATATTATACAACCATATCCTTTAGGAGATAATCATTATCTCACAATCTTGTATGAAGTTACCGCTAAAGGGGTTGCCCGTATTAGTGACTTTTGGCAAGATATTAAGATGTCTGAACTTCCAAAGTTTACGGCTTCAATGGCTCGAAATGAACTTATGCTGATACGTGATATTGATAGTTTGGATGGAACACGTGCAAAGGCTATGTTTAGCTCCAATGGAACACAGTCTTTAATCGTTCAAAAATTACATGATACTACCCATGATTGGGTTGGTTCTTTGGTCTGTGATTTTACAGAATCCATCCCTGATGATTTTGATGAGGAAGCAATCAGGAAAAAACTTCATTTTGCAGCCATGCACATTCAGTATATCCTTCCAGAAGTAAAAGAGCGCAAGTTATGAGAGTAACAGAATATCTGAAAGAACTTATCAAAAATGGATCAGGGCACAGTAGCAAGAGTTTTTTTCTTGTTGCCGTTACCTTAATGGGGTGCTTCCTTCTGCTTATTGTCGGTTTTATTTTGGTTTATGAAGTAATCGTAAACAAGTCTATCAAAACCGATCTTATGGGATTATCGGCTTTTGTCGGTGCTATCACTGCTTTGTTTGCTTCGGCTGGAGTAACTAAATGTTTAAGCGAAAAAAATGAAAATAAAAACGTATGAAAGTATTATTAGACAACGGACACGGAGAAAATACACCAGGTAAAAGATCTCCGAAGTGGTCGGACGGATCACAGTTATTTGAGTGGGAATATGCCAGAGAAATTGCCAAAGGCGTATATAACCAATTACGAGCAAAAGGTATAGATGCCGAATTGTTGGTAAAGGAAAATATAGACGTACCTTTAGCAGAAAGAGCCAGAAGAGCAAACGAGATAGCAGCCCGATACGGTAAGACAAAAACGCTTCTTGTTTCTATTCATTGTAACGCTTCTGGAACTGGCAAGGGTACAGGATGGGAAATACATACCAGTCCTGGAAAAACAAAAGCTGATGATTTGGCGCAAGTTTTCTGGGATATGGCTAATAGAATGTTTGGAGGAACTTGGAAAATTAGAGGTGATTGGTCGGATGGGGATGGAGATTGGGAAAATAATTTCTACATTCTCAAAAAGACTTCATGCCCGGCTGTTTTAACGGAAAACTTCTTTATGGATAATGAAACAGATTGCAAGTATCTACTATCTCCTGAAGGAAAGGCTCAAATTATCCAGTTGCACGTTGATTCAATCCTTAAATATATAGAAGAGTATGCGTAAATTTTTATTTATTGCGCTTGTTTTACTCGTAGGAACAAATATCTTTCTGTTTAAACGATTGGATAGCGTAAGGAAAGAACGTGATCGCTTGGATAGTAATCAAGCAGCATTACTTTCAGATGTGGAACACTACAAAACGGAAGCAGGGAAAAACGCTACTTCTGTTTTAAGGCTGGAATTGACGAAAAATGAGTTGGAAAAGAAAAACAAGGATCTTACCAAAACAGTAGATGATTTGAATATAAAGCTCAAACGCATTCAGGCAGCTACAACAACAGCCACTAAAACGGAAATAGAAATAGAAACAAAAGTACGTGATAGCATAGTGTATCGCAACCAGCTTGATACTCTTTTAAATTTTCGATGGCGTGATTCTTGGATAGATTTAAGGGGAACTATTGATAAAGGGGTATTATTCGCTAAGATAGAAAGTGCCGATACATTACACCATATCATACACAAGATACCGAAAAAGTTTCTTTTCTTCCGATTTGGGGTGAAGGCTATAAAGATGGATGTTGTAAATTCAAATCCACACAACAAAATTACATATACTGAATATATAGAGCTAAAAAAATAGCTTTTGTAGAATACTTTTTTCATTTCAGAACGTGCATACTGAGAAGTACGCACGTTTTTTGTATCTTTGCAGTGCCGAATTTATATCGGTGTTGCATTAGTGAAAACCTCGCTTCTTTTTGTAGAAGTGGGGTTTTCCATTTTCTTTGTAGAAAGCCTAATTATTATACTATTTCTACAAATATTCTACAAAAATCACAATATCCGTTGTAATCCACTGATTATTAGAGTTAGAACAAGACTTTCCTAAACATTAGATAGGGGTTCGATTCCCCTCCGGGGTACCACACAGGCCGACACATACTTCACTTGTCCCCTTTTATCCCCCTTTATGGACAATTATTATCCTATTATCGGAAAATATGTACCCCTGTTTTCGGAATACACCCTGTATCTTTGACCTCGAAATACAACTCATTCTAATCTTAAATTACATTTTATGAACACACGTTTTCTAATGACACTCTGCTGCTGCCTGTTGCCCTTCACCCTCAAAGGAGCAGGCAAAGAAGACATGAAATGGTTTACCGATGCCAAATTCGGGATGTTTATCCACTGGGGGCTTTATTCACAAACTGCCGGTGACTGGAAGGGACACCCCACAAAAGGCGGCGAACACTTTATGCTGTATGAACGGATACCGGTCAAAGAATATGCTTTAATTGCCAATGACTTCAACCCGACCGAGTTCAACGCCCGAAAATGGGTAAAGACTGCCAAAGAAGCCGGCATGAAATATATCGTCATCACCTCCAAGCACCATGACGGATTTGCCATGTATCACTCGGCATGCAGCGATTACAACATCGTTACCCGTACCCCGTTTGCACGCGACCCGATGAAAGAACTGGCCGACGAATGCCGTAAGCAAGGACTGAAATTCGGTTTCTATTATTCCCTGGGAAGAGACTGGGAAGACCCTGATGTCCCCACCAACTGGCCGACCAAAGCCGGCAGAAGCAATACGTGGGATTTTCCCGATGAGGACAATAAGAACCTTCAGGCATACATCGACCGCAAGGTGCTGCCGCAATTAACCGAACTGCTGACCAATTACGGAGAAATCGCCATGATGTGGTTCGACACTCCCGAAATGGTAACCAAAGAGCAAAGCCGTTCCATCCGCCGGCTCATTGAGCGCCTGCAACCGCATTGCCTCATCAACAGCCGCATCGGAAACGGTCTGGGTGACTACCGCATCATAGAGCAGAAATTAATGAACGAGATAGACCCGAAACCTTGGGAAGCATGCCTCACCATGGGTGCCAACTGGGGATACAACAAATATGATACTGTCTACAAGAAACCCGACATGATGATTCGCAATCTGACAGACGTGGTCAGCAAAGGAGGAAATCTGTTGTTGAACATCGGTCCCAACCCCCAAGGCAGTTTCCCGCAGCAAACCGAACCCGGACTCAACGCTTTCCGCCAATGGATAAAGACAAACGGGGAAGCCATCTACGGCACTTCGCCCTGGCATACTTACGGTGAGACCTCGCCCCTTGCCCACGGAAAAAGAGAAGAGGTAAAAGAAGGGTTCCACGATGCCGTGTTCGATGGTACACCCGTCAATGCCATTCCCGATTTCAGATATACTGCCAAAGGCAACCATGTCTACGTTATCGTACGCCACGTGCCTGCCGGTGAGTTTACACTCCGTGCCTTCAAAGGCTACACCGACCGCATCAAGCGCATCACATTGCTCGACAACAAGAAAACCGTCGAATGGAAGCCGACCGAAGAAGGATTACGAATCTGCCATATCCGGCGCTCTTCCGATGCTTTCCCTGTCTATGTGTTGCAGGTAGAAATGCAAGCAGAATAAATACTCTCTTTTACATAAAATTTCTTTTGCCGGTCCTTACTGCTTATCCTACACGTTCAGTGATAAAAAGCAAGAACCGGCTTTAAGCATTCCCCACCCTATGAATAAGCCTTTCACACCCTAAACACAGGTCTTTCCTTCCTTACATATATTACAGTCCGCCGTAACAGACCGTACAGTCCACTGCAACAGACTGTACGGTCCATTATGGAAGACTGTACAGTCTACTATGGAAGACCGTAATAACCGACAGGAGGAAAAGCCATAACCGGCAGGAGGAAAGGAGGTAATATACAGAAAGAAAGGACATAAAGGAGAGAAGAAAGAAGAGTACTCCCGCAAGCAGCGGAAACGGGCAAAAAACACAAAAAAATAAGGGAGAATGCTAAAACACCGAGACACTGTCCTGTTATACAGAGCAACAGTAGTCAGAAGTTTGGCACACTCCCTTATCAATCATCCTTCCGGACGAAAGACAGAACGGATTATTATTTAATCACGCCCAATTCCTTACCCACCTTGATAAATGCAGCAATCGCTTTATCCAGATGTTCACGTTCGTGACCGGCAGACAGCTGAACACGGATACGAGCCTGACCTTTCGGCACAACCGGATAATAGAAACCGGTTACATAAATGCCTTCTTCCTGCATCTTGGCAGCGAAGTCCTGAGACAGTTTTGCATCATACAGCATCACTGCACAGATAGCGCTCTGAGTCGGCTTAATATCGAAACCGGCAGCCAGCATCTTGTCGCGGAAATAAGTTACATTGTCCATCAACTTAGTATGCAGTGCATCGCTTTCTTTCAACATCTTGAACATTTCAAGGCTGGCGCCCACGATGGCAGGAGCAACCGAGTTAGAGAACAGATACGGACGAGAACGCTGACGCAGCATGTCGATGATTTCTTTTCTACCTGTAGTGAAACCACCCATAGCACCGCCGAATGCCTTACCCAATGTACCGGTAAAGATATCCACACGTCCGTAAACATCATATTGTTCAGCCACACCATGACCGGTCGGACCCACTACACCGGCAGAATGCGATTCGTCTACCATTACCAACGCATCGTATTTTTCTGCCAATTCGCAAATCTTATCCATCGGAGCCACATTACCGTCCATAGAGAACACACCGTCAGTAGCAATGATACGGTGGCGTTGAGCTTGAGCTTCCTGCAGGCAGCGTTCCAAGTCAGCCATGTCTGCATTGGCATAACGATAACGTTTTGCCTTACACAGACGCACACCGTCAATGATAGAAGCGTGGTTCAATGCATCGGAAATGATTGCATCCTCGTCGGTCAGCAGCGGTTCGAACAAACCACCGTTTGCATCAAAGCAGGCAGCATATAATATTGTATCTTCGGTCTTGAAATAATCAGAGATAGCAGCTTCCAGTTGTTTGTGCAAGTCCTGGGTTCCACAAATGAAACGTACAGACGACATACCAAAGCCATGAGAGTCCATTGCGTCTTTTGCTGCTTGGATCAAACGCTGGTTGTTTGACAATCCTAAGTAGTTGTTCGCGCAGAAGTTCAATACTTCTTCTCCTGCATTTACTTTGATATCAGCCTTTTGGGGAGTTGTAATGATACGTTCGTTTTTATACAATCCGGCTTCTTTGATGCCAGCCAGTTCCTTCGTGAGGAACTCTTTCATTTTACCATACATAGCTTTGATTTTTATTAAGTATTAAAGATTAAGTTCAGATATTTCTCTTCGACGGACAAAGTTCTTATTTTTTTTTGAATTTCTGCAAAAATATAGAGAAAACTTTGATAAAATCTGAATGCTTCTGCCTATCTTTGCTCTCAAATAGCAAACTAACGTATTATAATTTCACTATGAAAAATGTATTGATTATCGGCTCTACCGGTCAGATTGGCTCAGAGCTAACAATGAAATTAAGAAGTATTTACAATGGTAACATCGTAGCGGGATACATCCCCGGTGCAGAACCCAAAGGCGAACTGGCAGAATCAGGTCCGTCTGCTATCGTTGATATCACAAACGAACAGCAGATTGCCGAAACTGTTTCAAAGTATCATATTGATACCATCTACAACCTGGCAGCTTTGCTGTCGGCAGTAGCAGAAGCCAAACCGCAGCTTGCATGGAAAATCGGTATGGGCGGTCTGTTCAATGTACTTGAAGTAGCCCGCACCATGAAGTGCGCCGTATTTACTCCGAGTTCTATCGGTGTATTCGGCAACAACACTCCGAAGGACAAGACTCCGCAGGACACTATCCGCAATCCGCGCACCATGTACGGTGTAACCAAGGTTTCCGGCGAGTTGCTGAGTGACTACTACAACATCCGTTTCGGTGTCGACACCCGTTCCGTACGTTTCCCGGGATTGATTTCTTACGTGACTCCTCCGGGCGGCGGTACAACCGACTATGCTGTAGATATTTATTATTCGGCAGCCAAAGGTGAAAAGTTCGTTTGTCCTATCGGCAAAGGTACTTACATGGATATGATGTATATGCCGGATGCTTTACGCGCCGCCATCGAAATCATGGAAGCAGACCCGAGCAAGTTCGTTCACCGCAACTCATTCAACATTGCTTCAATGAGCTTCGATCCTGAAATCATCTTCAACAAGATTAAGGAATACGAACCTAACTTCGAAATGGAATACCAGGTAGACCCATTGCGTCAGGCTATCGCCGAATCATGGCCTAACTCACTGGACGACACTTGTGCCCGCGAAGAATGGGGCTGGAAACCTGAATACGACTTGGATACCATGACCAAAGACATGCTTGCCAAGTTGAAAGAACGTTTCAAGAAATAAATACTGTCTTAAAGAATCCGACAGCCTTCATACACCGGTAAGAAAGCCGGTTGTGAAGGCTGTTTTTGATTTAAAAGAAGCTATGGACAAAAAAATGATTTCAACAAACCGCAAGGTGGTTACATTTGGAGAAGTGATGCTCCGCCTTACTGCTCCCGACTTCCGCCGTTTCTCCCAGACCAACGAATTCATTGCCACGTATGGTGGCAGCGAGGCTAATGTGGCTGTATCGCTCGCCAACTTCGGGATTCCCACCGAGTTTGTCACCCGGCTGCCCGACAATGCAATGGCGCAGGCATGTATCGCATCGCTCCGTGCCAACGGGCTGGGTACGGAAGGAATCGTATTCGGAGGGAAACGCATGGGACTGTATTTTCTTGAGAGTGGTGCTTCGTTTCGCAATTCCAATGTGGTATACGATCGTGAAGGGTCTTCTTTTGCCACCCTGCGTCCCGGCATGATAGATTGGGAAAAGATATTTGCCGATGCAGACTGGTTTCACTGGTCGGGCATAGCGGCTTCACTGTCACAAGAGGGTGCCGACGCCTGTCTAGAAGCTCTACAAACGGCCGACCGCATGGGCTTAACCATTTCCTGTGATTTGAATGTGCGCAAAAAACTATGGAATTACGGGCGTTCGGTTGCCGATGTCATGTTGCCCTTGGTGCAATACAGTGATGTAATCTTCGGTGCAGAACCGGAATACAAAGAAGTTTTCGATATCGCTCCGGTAGGCTTTCAAGCTGTGGATACTGCTTATCCGTTGGATTTGAAAGGATTCGAGACATTCGGACAGAAAATATCGCATATAGTGCCGCGTTGCCGGAAAGTCTTTTTAGAATTGCGCAATACGATTACTTCCAACCACAATCTGCTTGCAGCCGTGCTTTATTCCGACCAAACATTAAAATATACCGGCATTTACGATATTACTCACGAAGTCGACCGTGTAGGTACCGGAGATGCTTTTGTAGGAGGAATGATATACGGTTTGCTTACATATCCCGACAATGACCAGAAAGCACTGGAATTTGCTCTTGCCGCATCTGCATTGAAAAATACCGTATACGGTGACTTCAATCAGGTGACCGTGGAAGAAGTGGAAAGTCTGATGAAAGGAAATACCTCGGGAAGGGTAGCCCGATAAAGAAGAGAAGATAAAAAGAAAGGAGGTTTCCATGGCGGAACCTCCTTTCTTTTTATCTCTTGGCAATTATAATCCTTCTTATGCCTTCGCTTCTTCTTCAGGCATCTTATTACCCAGTGTCAGGTAAGCAACCGGAGCAGCAATGAACAATGAAGTCAACGTACCGATAACGACACCCAGAATCATTGCAAATGCGAAACTGCGGATACTGTCTCCACCCAATACAAAGATACACAACAATACAATCAATGTACTCAATGAAGTATTGATAGTACGTGCCAAAGTAGTATTCAATGAATCATTGAACAACTGCAAACGGTTACGTTTCGGGTACAAGCCGAAGAACTCACGGATACGGTCGAAGATAACCACCTTATCATTGATAGAATAACCGATAGCAGTCAGGATAGCACCAATGAATGTCTGGTCGATTTCCAATGAGAAAGGAACCCAGCCATAGCACAATGAGTAAGCACCGATAATCAAAACGGTATCGACAGCCAATGCCACCGTTGCACCGACACTATATGCCACATTGCGGAAACGCAACAGGATATACAAACCGATAGCAACCAATGCGAACAATACAGACCAGATAGCGGAAGTCTTGATATCGTCAGCGATACTGGGACCCACCTTCTGAGAGCTGATGATTGAGCCGCCTGCACGGTTATCACGGTCGATAAATATTTCCAGTGTAGTGCCTTCGCCCAGCAAATTACCGTCTTTCAATGACTGATACAGGAACTCTTCGATTTCAGAATCGATATTGGGAGAGTCTTCAGTGATACGGTAGTTGGTAGTGATACGGATTGTTTTCTTGTCTGTACCCAAAGCGATAGCCTGCACGTTATCTTCGGTAATCTTCTGTTTCAGCAGGTCGCGAACAGTTTCCGGTTCTACTTGCTGTTCAAACTGAACCACAAAGTTACGTCCGCCGGTGAAATCGATGCTCTGAGCCAAACCGCGGATAAAGAACGAAACCACACATGCTGCAATAATGATACCGAATACAGTGAACGAACGTTTCATCATACCCATAAAGTTATAATGAACATTCTGCATCAGATTCTTGGAAATACCTGTCGTAAATGTCAATCCCAGCCATTTGTCTTTGTTCATGAAGTGTTCGTAAACCACACGTGTCAAGAACACAGCAGTAAAGAACGAGCAGAGGATACCGATAATCAGTGTGGTAGCAAAACCGCGGATAGGACCTGTACCGAAATAGAACAGGATGATACCGGTAAGGATTGAAGTCAGGTTAGAGTCAAAGATTGCAGAGAATGCATTCGAGTAACCGTCAGCCAAAGCAGCCTTGACACCCTTTCCTGCTCTCAGCTCTTCTTTTGTACGTTCGTAAATCAATACGTTGGCATCCACCGCCATACCCAATGACAGCACCATACCGGCAATACCCGACATTGTCAATGCAGCCTGGAACGAGGTAAGAATACCCAGCGTAAAGAAGAAGTTCACAACCAAGGCACAGTTGGCAACCATACCCGGAATCAGTCCGTACATAGCACACATGTAAACCATCAACAGAATCAATGCCACAACGAATGAAACGATACCCTGGTTGATAGATTCCTGACCCAATGACGGACCAACGATATCTTCCTGAACAATGCGTGCAGGAGCCGGCATCTTACCGGATCTCAATACGTTAGCCAAGTCCTTTGTTACTTCGGGAGTAAAGTGACCGCTAATCAGAGAATGTCCGTCGGTGATTTCACCGTTTACGTTAGGAGCACTATATACATAATCATCCAATACAATGGCAATGGATTTTCCTACATTATTTTTTGTCAAAACAGCCCAGCGACGAGAACCGTCAGTGTTCATCGACATACTCACGCAAGGTTTGCCGAAGCTGTCGAACTCATCCTTGGCATCAGTAATCACGTCACCTTCCAACGGAGCGCGTCCGTTACGTTCGCTTGACTTGATGGCATATAATTCGAAGATACGTCCTGTCTTGTCGAAATCGGCACCTTTCACACCCCACTTCAGGCGAAGGTCTTTCGGCAACATTTCTTTTACCTCTTTCATGGCAAGGTAAGTATTGACCTGAGCTGTATCTTTATAATCAGCATAACCTACCACACAGCTGCCGTTCGGGTTCAGCTGAAGAATAGAAGCCAACGGATGTTCTTTCTTCATTTGTTCCATGGCAACAGCATTGTCTGCAGGCTCTCCCTTCAAAGCAGCAGCCAGACTATCGGCAGCAGATACCGCCTTTGCATCGGCAGTTTCAACGGCAGTAGAATCTGTAGCAGCATTAGCGGTAGCAACGGTAGCAAGGATAGCACGCAATCTGTTGTCAATAGCAGTCAGATAAGGATAGATTTCCTTGGAGTCGAAAGTTTCCCAAAACTCAAGATTAGCAGAACCCTGCAAGAGCTTTCTCACACGTTCCGGTTCTTTGATACCCGGAAGTTCCACCATGATACGTCCCATCTTACCTTCCAAAGCCTGAATATTGGGCTGAACCACACCAAAGCGGTCGATACGGGTACGCAATACATTATAAGAGTTATCGATAGCAGCTTTGACTTCTTCACGCAACACCTTTTCTACATCAGCATCAGAGCTGCGGGTATTTACTTTGTCTTTCAACTGCTGAGTAGCGAACAATTCTGCCAGCTTTCCTTGTGGAGCTTCTTTCTTATACTCTCTGATAAACAGAGTAATAAAGTCATCCTGGCTGGTAACAGACTGTTTGGCAGCTTCTGATATAGCCTTGTTAAAAGCTTCGTCGGTTTTGTTGTCAGCCAATGCCTTCACCACATCCGGTACAGAAACTTCAAGAATAACGTTCATACCACCTTTAAGGTCCAGACCCAGACCAATCTCCATCTCACGACACTGTTTCAGCGTATAACTACCCAGATAAACTTTTTCATTCTGCATAGAATCAAGGTAATGTGCTTCACCCTTCGGATCTTGCGCCGCTTTATTCATGTGATAGCGGGTCACAAAAGAGAAAGAAAGATAAAACACACATACAAGGGTAAGTAATACCGCAAAAACCTTTACAAATCCTTTGTTTTGCATGTTACTTTGAAATTTATTATTTTTACTTTTTGATTAATTCTTGGTTTATACAAGGTTGCAAATATAGTTTTTTTTTCACATTCGCACGGCATGAAACACAAATATTTGAATTTCAAATAAGAAAAAAGGCTGCAAAAGTATATTTCGCAGCCTAATTTGTTCTATTTCATGGGGTATTTTATTTCAGCCCTCTGTTTTTAAGCAACGGTTCCAAGCTCGGTTCGGCACCGCGAAACGCTTTGTAAAGCACCATAGGATCCTCTGTCCCACCCTTTTCCAGAACATTCCGGCGGAAAGAGTCGGCAGTATTTTTATCGAACAGTCCATGTTCTTTGAAAGCTTCAAAAGCATCAGCATCCAATACTTCCGCCCACAGATAACTGTAATATCCGGCAGCATAACCGCTAAGGATATGATTAAAATAAGTGGCACGGTAACGAGGAGCGATTTCAGGAATCAAACCCAATTTGTCCATCACCGCCTTTTCAAAGGCCACCACATCCAGACTTGCGGTGTCGGTCAGATTGTGCAATTCCATATCGAGCAATGCAGCAGCCAACAGTTCGGTTGTCATAAATCCCTGATTGAAGGTATTTTGGTCTTGTATCTTCCGAATCAATTCATCGGGAATCACCTCACCGGTCTTATAGTGCTTGGCATATACCTTCAGTACTTCCGGTTCCACCGCCCAATGTTCCATTATCTGAGAAGGAAGTTCCACAAAATCCTGTGCCACATTCGTACCCGATACTCCCAAATAGTTACATTTGGTCAGCATTCCGTGAAGAGCATGTCCGAATTCATGAAACATTGTTTCCACTTCATCCAGTGTCAGTAACGAAGGCATATCACCTGCAGGCTTCGTAAAACTGGCTACATTATAGATAAGCGGTCTCACATCGCCTGCCTGTTCACGGAAGTTGCTCATCCATGCCCCTCCGCGTTTACCGGTACGGGGAAAATAATCGGCATAAAACAAGCCCAGATAAGCGCCATCGGCATCTTTCACCTCATAAACCTTCACATCCGGTTCGTAAACAGATACATTATTCAGTTCGGTCAAGGTAATGCCGTACAATTTATTGGCAACATAATACAAACCGTTTCGCACTGATTCCAAGCTAAAGTAAGGCTTAATCTCATCCTCATTCAGATTATATTTTTGCTGACGAAGTTTTTCGGTATAATACCACCAATCCCATGCGGCAAGCTTCTCTCCTTTTCCTTCTTTATCCATCATTTTTTGTAATTCGGCAGCTTCCGTCTTTGCGTTTTTCAAAGAATAACCCCACAGATTATGCAGAAAATCCATAACCGTCTCGGAATTCTTTGCCATATTTTCATCCAACACAAAATTGGAATAACAGTCAAAGCCCAGCAAATTGGCTTTTTCCAGACGCAAAGAAATGATTTTCTTCAAAATCTCTTTATTATCATTGGCGTCTCCGTTATTACCACGATTAATATAAGCTTCATAGATATCCTTTCTCAACTCACGGTTGTCGGCATATTGCAGCAGTGGCAAACGGCTTGAGTTCTGCAAGGTAAACAGCCACTTGCCTTCTTTTCCGACAGCCTTCGCCTCTTCCGCCGCACCTGTTTTCACCCATTCCGGCAATCCTGCCAGTTCTGCTTCATTGTCTATAACCAGCCGGTAAGCATTATTTTCATTCAAAACATGGTTGCTGAAAGTAATAGCCAATGTAGACAATTCTTTATTTATCTCCCTAAGGCGGTTTTGCTTCCCGGCATCCAGTCCTGCCCCCGAACGGATAAACGCCTTATAATATCTATCCAAAAGACGATGCTGCTCTGTGGTCAGCGTTATTTTGCCTTCTTGCTCCTGTTGCCACACAGCAGCCACACGCTTATATAAATCCTGATTCAGATAAATATTATCGTTATGTTCGGAAAGCACAGGAGCAATCTTTTCGCTCAATGCGCTCATCTCATCATTCGTATCAGCCTCCGTCAATGCATAAAAGACACCCTTGACACGTGCCAGTGTCCTTCCGCTATTATCCAGTGCCACAATCGTATTTTCAAATCCGGGAGTTTCCCGGCTCTCCACAATTGCTTTTATTTCGGCATTCTGTTCTTCTATGCCTTTCAAAAACGCAGGTTCATAGTGTTCTATCTTGATTTTATCAAAATCAGGAGCACCATACTCTGTCCGGAACTCCGTAAAGAACGGGTTCGTTTCGGTTTTCTGTTCACATGCACACATGATACAACAAGTCGCTAACGTAAATACTAGTTTCTTCATACTTATATTAAATTAAAGGTCTGCTAATTATTTCTTCGCCACAAAACACCAGATGGGATAATGATCCGAACTCTTTATGGTTTTGTCTACCGTACATTGATAAGATTCCAGATTTTTACTCAATAGGATATGATCGATACGGAAATAAAAATGATTCTGATTATAAGATATCCCGAATCCGTTGCCCGACTGTACAAAAGCATCATCCAGTTCCTTCCCGATTACCCGGTGAGCATAAGACAAAGGAGAATCGTTAAAATCGCCGCAGACAATCACTCCTCCACCCCTAAAACCAGCAACCAACTTTGCTATGGAATCGGCTTGCGAAGCACGGATAGCCGAAGCCTCCGCCAGTTTGCCTATCAATATGCGGGCCCCTTCCGACACTTTAACCTTATCCGGGTCTTTTATCATCTCCCGATAGACAGCCTTATCTTTCTCTGTCAGTTTATTGGATTCCAAATGGTTATTGACCACCAACAAAGTATCCCCCTTCACATTTATTGTATAAGCAACAGAGCCATTGTTTCGGCTGTCATACTCAACAGGATGCGCCGACAGGATAGGATAGCGGGAGTAGCACCCCAGTCCATTCGCACCGGTCAATTTATAATAATGCTTATAGGGATAGTTTCTCAGGGCATAATCCACATCCTTTTTAGCCAGCCGATTGCTCAATATATATTCTTGCAAACAAATAATATCCGCATTGCTGTTCCGCAGGTATTCCAATACCGAATTAGGGTTGTCCTTCAAATTAGGATGTCCTTGTTCAAAAGCCATCGTATTGTATGACAATACTTTAACGGCATCCCCGGGAGGTTCTTTCTCGAACAGATTGATAGGCATATAAGTACGGATGGCACCAAAGCAGCAGAAAAAAGTCAGGAGAGACACCAAAGCATACCTGCGATATACCACCAACCAAAAGAAAAAAAATAAAACATTCGTTATCAGAAAAGCCGGAAACGCAAGACCGGCACACGACCACACAGGATGCGCCACCGGATTGATATAAGAACTATATGCACAGATCAGCAATAACACCGCCATGCATATATTTATCCCCAATAATATCCAACCTAAAACCCGACCGATATATTTCATATTCTATTTTTTACTTGCATCAAACAAGCTTTTCTTCTCATCCGATGTGAGACTGTCATAACCGGACTTCCTCAGTTTGTCCAATATGCGGTCTATCTCGTCACTATTCTGCTTCTTACGGGCATTATATTCATAGTCTTTCGCCTTATCGCCATAATGCACTTTCATTTTGGGCTTCTTCGGAGAACGGTGTACCGTAAATCCGCTTGCTACCCAATCGATAAAACGGTTAATCCACGCCGTTGCATCATGCCCGCGGGTCAATCCGGAAGCAAACCACCATCCGGCCAATGCCCCTCCCAAGTGTGCGATATGTCCCCCGGCATTGCCCGAAGTCATAAAAAGCAAATCGGTCACCACCATAAACAGGGCTACATATTTCAACCGCACTGTTCCGATAAACATGAAATGTACCGGATAGTCAGGCTCGCGGACAGCCGTTGCCACCACAATGGCCAACACAGAGGCCGAAGCCCCCAATAAATAAGAATAATAAAGCGAATCACTGAAATATGGAAATACATTGTAAGCCAGCATATAAAGCAAACCGCCACAAAACCCACCTAAGATATACACCCCACGGAAATGCTTGGCCGAGAAAAAAGAAAGAAACAACTGCCCGAACCAATAGAGCCACAGCATATTAAACAACAAGTGAAGCACTCCGGCATGCATAAACATATAAGTAAACAGAGACCACGGCTGCTTGATAAACTGTACCGTCCATGCAGGTAACTCCAAATATTGCAGAATAAATGCACCGTTACGGTTAAACAACATCCACAGAATTCCCAACAGGGATGTCAGGACAAACACTCCGACATTGATATATATAAACTGGATATATATATTACCCCTGTTAAAACTATTCTTTAAATCAGTAATAAAACTGCCCATTGTTATTCTTTTTTCTCCAATACATTATTAATATAAAGCCAAATATCATTCCTCCCAAGTGAGCGAAATGAGCAATACCGTCAGCCGAGCTGCCGAAGCCCAAATAAATCTCCAATGCTGCATACCCCATTACAAAATACTTCGCCTTAATAGGAAACGGAATCGGGAATACAAACATCTGACTATTGGGGAACAACATACCGAAAGCCAGCAAGATAGCATATACAGCCCCCGATGCCCCTACCGTAGTCATCAGATTGAGATATTCCGCCATCGGAATCACGGCAACTCCCGTATTAACCCCCTCATAATTGACCAATTCGGTGACATACTGAATATATTGCACTCCCTCCTGTACCAAACCTGCACCGATACCGCACAATATATAATAAAACAGAAAACGTTTCGGTCCCCAAACCTGTTCAAGCGTACGCCCGAACATCCACACTGCAAACATGTTAAAAAATATGTGCTGAAAACCAGCGTGCATAAACATATATGTAATCAACTGTGCCGGATTAAAATCGGAAGCCAGAAAAAAATGCAGTCCCAGCAAATCATTTAAATCAATTCCATACTTTGCAGCCACCACACTTCCGAAAAAGCATAGCACGTTTATTATCAATATATTCTTTGTTACAACAGGTATACTATTCATATTATTTTCTTCTATAATTCATTGATTGCTTGCAAATTTACAATTTTATTCTGTTATTTAGCAGAAAAACCCCATTCTCTTACGTTTTTTTGATTTTTGGCTTATCTTTTTTAGGCTATCTGTTTGATTTCTAATTTTGAAACTTTATATTTGTCCTTGATTTTGAAATTTCTTTTGTATTACATTAATAATTAATCGTTTTCATTATGAATAAGGCAGATCTAATCAGCGCAGTAGCCGCTGAATCAGGCTTGAGCAAAGCCGATGCAAAGAAAGCTGTTGAAGGAGTAGTTTCAGCAGTTTCAAATGCTCTGAAGAGTGGTGACAAAGTATCATTAGTTGGTTTTGGTACTTTCTCGGTTGTAGAAAAAGCAGAAAGAATGGGTATCAACCCGGCGACCAAAGAATCTATCACCATTAAAGCAAAAAAAGCAATCAAATTCAAGGCTGGTGCTGAATTATCGGAAGAAATCCAATAAATTGCTTATTTTAATAAAATGTAAAGGACTTAAGAGAGGGGCGCCGGCAATAGCGCCCTTTTTCTTTAAACAACTGATAATCTATGAATATTACGAAAACAACCTTATTGAGATACCTCATTGGCACAGTTGTCTGTGCATTCTCAGCACAAACCATCAGTGCAGAAGGGACCAAGCTTCCTTATTGGAAAGATATCCAAACCGTAGCAGTAAACAAAGAAGCTCCCCGCACGGCTTTCATGTCATACGATAACTCGGGACAGGCACTGACCGGCAAATACGAAAACAGCCCTTATTACAAATTACTGAACGGAAAGTGGAACTTCTACTACGTAGATGCCTACAAAGATTTACCTGCCAACATCGAACAGCCCGGCGCCGACATTACATGGAAAGAAATCAATGTACCCGGCAACTGGGAGGTACAAGGATATGGAACAGCCATCTATACCAATCAGCCATACGACTTCCAGCCCAGCAACCCGCAACCTCCGCATTTGCCCGAGGCCAATCCGGTAGGTGTTTATCAGCGAGACATCGAGATTCCCTCCAATTGGGACGGACGTGATATATACCTCCGCCTGGAAGGAGCTAAATCAGGTGTTTATGTATACCTCAACGGAAAAGAAGTCGGATATAGCGAAGACTCTAAGAATCCGGCAGAGTTTCTGATTAACAAATATCTGCAACCGGGCAAGAACTCATTGGTAGTAAAATGCTTCCGCTACAGCACCGGTTCTTATCTGGAGTGTCAGGACTTTTGGCGCCTGAGCGGAATCGAAAGAGATGTATTCTTGTTCTCACAGCCCAAGACTGCCGTTCAGGACTTTGAAGTAGTCTCTACCCTCGACGATACCTATAAGAACGGTATCTTCAAACTGGACGTGAATGTGACCAACCATACCGCCGCCAACAAGAACGTAACCGTAACTTACGAGTTGCTGGATGCCGACAAGAAAGTTGTTACCTCTGCCGAGACACCTTGCAGTGTAAGTGCAGACGGAAAAAATACCGTTACTTTCAATGCTTCATTAAACAATGTAAAGACTTGGACTTCCGAACAGCCCAACCTTTATAAATTATTGATTTCTTTAAAAGAAGATGGAAAAATAACAGAAGTTATTCCGTTCAATGTCGGCTTCCGTCGCTTTGAAATCAAACCGATTGACCAAATTGCAGGAAACGGCAAGCCTTATATCTGCTTCTTTGTCAATGGCCAGCCGTTAAAGATGAAGGGTGTGAACATTCACGAGCACAACGAAGCAACCGGTCACTATGTTCCCGAAGAACTGATGCGCAAAGACTTTGAACTGATGAAGCAACACAATATCAATACCGTTCGTCTGTGCCACTATCCGCAAGACCGCAAGTTCTATGAACTCTGTGACGAATATGGTCTCTATGTATACGATGAAGCCAATATTGAAAGCCACGGCATGAAATACGACCTCCGCAAAGGCGGCACATTAGGCAACAACCCCGAATGGTTGAAACCTCACATGGACCGCACCATCAATATGTATGAACGCAATAAGAACTACCCGTCTTTAACCTTCTGGTCATTGGGTAATGAAGCCGGAAACGGATATAATTTCTATCAGACTTACCTTTGGGTGAAAGACCGTGAAACCAAAGGCATGAACCGCCCTGTGAACTACGAACGCGCACAATGGGAATGGAATACCGATATGTTCGTTCCTCAGTATCCCGGTGCAAGCTGGTTTGAATCCATTGGCAAAGAAGGCAGTGACCGTCCTATCATGCCATCCGAATACGCACACGCCATGGGCAACTCCACCGGCGGTCTGTGGGCACAGTGGCAAGCCATTTACAAATATCCCAATCTGCAGGGCGGATATATTTGGGACTGGGTGGACCAAGGCATTCTGCAGAAAGATGAAAACGGACGTCCGTTCTGGGCATACGGCGGCGATTTCGGAAAAGACGCACCCAGCGACGGCAACTTCCTCTGCAACGGTATCGTCAGTCCCGACCGCACTCCGCATCCTGCCATGGCAGAAGTGAAATATGCTTATCAGAATGTAGGCTTCGAGATGACCGATGCGGCACAAGGCAAGTTCCTTATCACCAACCGTTTCTACTTCACCAACCTGAAGAAGTATATGATTGTGTATGAGCTGAAAGCCAACGACAAGATTATAAGAAGCGGAAAAGTCTCGTTAGACATTGCTCCGCAGGCCTCCAAAGAATTCACGGTCAACGTAAACGGTTTGAAAGCCAAGAAAGATACCGAATACTTCGTCAATTTCCACGTCATTGCCGTCGAACCTGAAATCCTGATTCCGGCAGGTCACGAAATTGCACGTGACCAATTCCAATTGCCTATCGAGCCTTTGAGAGACGAGTTCATGGCAGGCAAGGGAATGAAAGCAGTGAAGGACGGAGACGAGATGGTGGTTTCGGGCAGCGGAATGCAATTTGTCCTGAACGAAAAGAGTGGCATCGTTACCTCTTATAAAGTAAACGGCACCGAATACTTCAAAGACGGCTTCGGCATTCAACCCAACTTCTGGCGTGCACCGAATGACAATGATTACGGTAACGGCGAGCCCAAGCGCACCCACGTGTGGAAACAATCGAGCAAGGACTTCAAAGTAACCCATACTTCCTTTGCCGACAATACTCTGAGTGTCACTTACACATTGCCTGCCGGCAACCAATACATTGTAAATTACACCTTTGGCAAGAACGGCAGCCTACATGTAGGTTGTGACTTCAAGGCAGCAGACATCAAAGCAGAAGTACCTCGTATCGGTGTACGTTTCCGTCTGCCGGCAGAAATGAACCAAGTTGCCTACTTCGGCCGCGGCCCTGAAGAAAACTATATCGACCGCAAGGCAGGAACCATCGTCGACCTCTATAAAACAACGGCCGATGATATGTACTTCCCCTATGTTCGTCCGCAAGAAAACGGCCATCACGTCGATACCCGTTGGGTAGCATTAAGCAAAAAAGGCGGCAAAGGGCTGCGCATCACAGCCGACAAGACTTTCGGTTTCAATGCCTTGCGTAACTCAGTAGAAGATTTTGATTCGGAAGAAGCCACTAATCGTCCGCGCCAATGGAACAATTTCTCGGCCGAAGAAATTGCCAATCGCAGCGAAGCTAAGGCAAAAAATGTTCTCCGCCGCCAAACTCATATCAATGACATTACTCCGCGTGATTTCGTAGAGGTATGCATAGATATGCAGCAACAAGGCGTAGGCGGTTATGACAGCTGGGGAGCATGGCCCGAAAAATGGGCTTTGATTAACCCGAACCAGTCTTATAGCTGGGGCTTCACTATCACTCCGTTAAAATAATTTTTCAAACTCTGCCATGGGATATTGGAAAGCCCCCCATGGCAGGGTTTTATATATTCTCCTTTCCTTAAAGTTCCCATATCATCCGGATCATTTCTCCCTTCCTCCTTTCATCAGCCGTTGAGACGCCCTGTTGATGGGAGTTTCGGTAGTGAATGGGCATCGTTTCATCACCCTTTCAACCTCCCTTCATTTATAAAATTTCTCCCGGCGGGACAAGTACTGAAGGCAGATTGTGAAGGGACTTGGGAAGCGCGGCTGAAACAGGGATGAGGGGATGTCCTTTCATTATTAATCACTTGATAATCAATGTATTTTAATTAAAATGTAAGGATGAACGGAAAAGAAGGAATAACCGACTTAGTGAGGGGGGGGATGATCCTGTTTGCCCTACATGAAAAAGATGCCGAGCTTTTTTAAAAAGGTGCTGAAGTTTTTAAGAAACATACCGAGCTTTTTTGAAAACCTCAAGGTCTTTTTGCACACGCCAAACTACATACGGTGGCATAAGCCTGCACATATATACACGTAAGCCTACACGTATATACGCATCGGGCTACACGTACGTACACATAAGCCTACGCATATATATATTGACTTATACTTGAACTGGTTGTTACTTTTAGAGGCTAGTTACTAAATAAGTTGTCACATTCTGTTATTCATTACTAAAACCGTTGTTAGTTTCTTCCCCTTGCTCCTAAGATAGTTGTCATTCATAAAAACAATGGACAAATCTGAGTGTGCTCGGGTTCTCGGTATCGCAAATATAGTATTTATTTCTGGAAAAATCAATTAGAAACGAATAAATGAAGATATTGTAACTGGCATTCAATGACTTATGAGGAAAACCGATGAAGACCTCTCCAATGCCAAAGTGCAGAGAAACGAAAGGTAACGAGGGAGAACGGTTGCCAAATCATTACCCGGTAATCAGGTTAATTAATTGAGAGCCGGAGATTGTTTCTACTACCTGCCTCATTTTGCGTAGCAATGTATAACTCGCTGATAACTAATTTTGTAACAAAAACAAATAGGATTATGCGAAGTACATTCAAAGTGCTGTTTTACGTGAACGGCAGTAAGGAGAAAAACGGTCTTGTTCCGATTATGGGACGGGTGACAATCAACGGTTCCGTAGCCCAATTCAGTTGCAAGCAGACCATTGCCAAAGAGCTTTGGGACGCCAAGGGTAACCGGGCAAAAGGAAAGAGCAGGGAAGCGCGGGACATTAATCTCGCCCTGGACAACATTAAGGCCCAAATCATCAAGCACTATCAGCGTCTTTCAAACAGGGAAGCGTTCGTTACGGCTGAAATGGTACGCAATGCCTTTCAGGGGCTCGGTACGGAATACGAAACACTTCTCGGTGCGTTCGATAAGGACAACGAGAGTTTCAGAAAGCGTATCGGCATAGACCGGGCGGAAGGCTCGTATCGGGTGCGGGTAAGGGCAAGAAACCATCTGGCGGCATTCATAAAGAAATGCTACAGGCGAAGTGACATTTCCATGCTTGAGCTTACCCCTGACTTCATCAAGGAGTACGAGATCTATCTTTCCACTGATGCGGGGCTTCATAACGCCAGTGTATGGTCAAACTGCATGTGGCTGAAAACAATTGTGGCGAAAGCCCATTACAACGGGTTGACACCGAGAAACCCGTTTGCACAATATCGCGTCAACCAGAACGTCAAGGAACGAGAATACCTGACTGAGGATGAGATCAAGACGGTAATGACTCACGAGTTTTCAAACAGGAAGCTGGCTTATATCCGGGATCTGTTTGTCTTTGCCAGCTTCACCGCCCTGTCTTTTGTGGATATAAAGGAACTGACCACCGATGACATTGCGGAAGTGAACGGTGAGAAATGGATACTGTCCAAGCGTCACAAGACGAAAGTGAATTTCCAGGTTAAACTGCTGGATATTCCCTTGCAGATTATCAAGCGTTACGAGAGGTTCCAGGAGAACGGGTTCGTGTTTCCCGACCTGAATTACTGGTCAATCTGCAAGCCGTTGAAGCAGATGATAAGGGAGTGCGGGATTACCAAGAACATATCGTTCCATTCAAGCCGTCATGGATTCGCAACGCTGGCTTTAAGCAAGGGGGTCCCCATCGAAAGTGTGAGCCGGGTTCTGGGACATACGAACATAGTTACTACGCAGAAGTACTGTAAGATCACCACCGAGAAAATCGACAAGGATCTGACGATGTTCGGCGACTGTCTTAACCGGTCGTTCCATGAAATTTCAATAACGATGTGACGGAAAGGGCGGATATGACTATTGTTGAAAATGGATGTGTGAAATTCCAAACTGTAAAGTATGGATGCCTTATCTGATTATAAATACTTATGTACCAATATAAAAAATGCAGGAAATGTTATTGCGTTTCCTGCATTTTTTCATATTTTTGCATTTGAAGAGAGAAAACTCTCTCTCCAGGACATTTTAGAATTTGAAGAAGCGTTATGCTTATCTTGTAGACTGGAAACCTGAGAAATTTCAAAGTACGACAAGGATAGCATAGTGGTTCTCACGCTATAGCGTGGGCTGCTATAACCATATCTGTCGTAAAGGTTTTCTCAGGACCTCCAGTTTAAGACGTGGCATGCAGTTCCACGCTTCTATGTTTATTTAACCGCCCTATATGGAACTGGAGGACATGTTTACTAAAATGAAAAAATTTTTTATTCTTTGTATTGTTATGGCAATGTGTTCCCCTGACAATACTAATGCACAAAGTTTTTTTAAAAAAATTAAGAAAGCAGTAGAAAAAGAATTAAAAGCCACATCCAATGAGAATCAATCAAGTAAGGAAAGCAATGCGGCTGGACAACAATCGACTGATGAAACATTAAAGGGGTTGTTTCATGGAAATTTCGGGACTGATGGTTCAAAAAAGACTCTTGTTGAAATCCATGAGACATCTGCGACAAAGAGAATAATATTGGATAAAGCTTCAGGAATACGCTGTGGCGAATTTTCTTGCGGTCTGGCTTTTATCCATACCCCTAAAAATGGTTCTTTTTATATTAACGAGCAAGGAGACAATGTTTTTTCCGTATCTGACAAGGATATATACAACCAGAAGGCTATGACAAATATGAGATTCAGCGACAACCGTGTGATAGACTGTATAGAAAAAGAAAATGGTACATACGTGTACAAAGCGATATTGTATGATAATGAAGGAAAGGTCGTAAAACAACTTGACAATATAAAGAAAGCCAGTAATTTCGTTGATGGTGTGGCTTTAGTCTGTACCAATCCTATAAAGTTTGGTGATAAACCTTTCCTAAAGTATATCAATACGAAAGGTGAGTTCATCTTTCCGAATTTAAATATCGAAGGCTGGTATGAAGATTTAGTCAATCGTCCCTTATGCGATGGCCTTGCTGCTTATCAAAAGCGTTCAGACTCCGGTAAAATGGTATGGGGATTCCGGGATATAAACGGCAAAGAAGTAATACCCGCCACTTATCTTCAGGTCCTTGATTTCAGTGATGGAATGGCGGCTGTATGTGGAAAAGTTGGTGAAGTGGAGAAATGGGGGTTCATAGATACAACCGGGAAATTAGTAATTCCGCTTACTTATACAATTCAGCCCAAATCATTTTCTGACGGATATGCAGTAATCGCCAATAAAGAGAAAGAGCAATTTTACATTGACAAGACGGGAACCATCATAAAGGGTCCTTTCAAGTATGGAGATGACATGTCGGAGCGTATTAGTTCATTCCATAACGGACATGCATTACTCTACCAACAAGAAGTGGGACGTGGTATCGGACATACTTTTATTATAGACAAAAATTTCAATAAGACCGCTTACTTTGACAATTTTGATGCGAATAAAGAGAGCACTGAAGATCATATCATTCAAAGTGGTGCACAAGGCTATTTTTTCAATGGCGGATATATTATCGGACTTGACAAATTTGGTAACACCCGCTATACTTTTATTTCTCAAAAAGGGGATTTGATATATGATAACTTATGCAGTGATTTCCATGAGGGAAAAGCACTTTATATAATCAATCTTAGAACTACAGAGGAAAAGTCATCTTATGTCAATCGTAAAGGTGAAATCATCATACAATTTGTTGAAAGTAAATTCTAATATAGTAACCATTTAATGAGAACAAGATGAAAACAAAAAAGCTATTGGGTGCAGCCGCATGTTTTGCGGCCATGATACTTGCTTCCTGCGGGGATGGTACAACCGGCAACGGTAACAATGACAGCTTGTTTGGTAGAATTCCCAGCATCTATGAGAAAAAGCAGGTGGAAATCATTGAAAAGATGAAAAACATAGCCAAAGGCAAGGAAAAGGAAGCCTCTCTTGCTATTATAGCTGAAATGAAAGATGCCTTTGATAAAGCCGGACAAGAGGCACAGCCTCTTGCCGACAAAATGCCGGGCCGGGTTCTTCCCTATTCACAGGAGGATGGACTACCCTACAAGATAGTGTCCGATATCCAGATTGAGAAAGTCGTTCTGCCTGAACCGGGATTGTTGAGCGGTGGAGAAAAAGGCACACGTCTCAAAGTAAAGTTTGATGCTGTGATTACGGCTACGGTGGAAAAGTATTTCCGTTTGTATTACCTGATAATGAGTGGTGATGATGCTGTAGGCTCAGGGCGCACAAGCGGTCAAAACAAACTTGCTGTCGGCGATACACTACATATGGAAGAGACAGTTTATGCTCCTGATGTTCCGGCCAAATATCAAGAAAGTTGTAACTCGCTGAAGTTTGTCTGCGAAGGGTCTTATATTTCGGAACAAGAGATTATCAATAAACGGCAGAAACGGTGGAATGACGAGATAAAAGACAAGTTTGGCATTAAGGAAATTAAATAATATCTTGAAGTGCGATAAACAAGACTTTTTCTGATAATTAGATTAAGATGTAAATAATTGTCAGATTAAGTCTTGACTAATTCAACTAACTAATAGAAAGTTTTGACAAACGTTCAAAAGATACTGCTTCCGATGTTGTTTGTATTCCGGGTTTGATGGATGTTTCATCCGGTTCTGCAATAAGTATTACACCGCTCCATAAGTTTTGGAATTGTTCTATGGAAACTTTGATATCCTTGTCCTTCCAATGGTAGTATACCTGTTTGTCCGTTACTTGATTTACCACCACAAAGTCATTGCCAATATGTGCAATGAAAGGGACTTCCAAAGAACGTATGTTCTTGTCGTTTATGCGTACTCCGGCATTGGTTATTCCATACTCCTCCAGCATCTTAGAAAGTCCATATAAGTTGTACTTATGTGGATACTCTTCATAGAGCTTTTCCGCATAAGCTGATGTGTGCTTCATATGCAAGGTTTTCAGAAATGATATTAAGATATTATTCATGATATTCAGTTTCTCAAATAAATAAATTCAAATATTGGCTTTTCATTCGTTCTTGTGTATAGCATCGTTCATAATGTTCACGACTTATTTGCTTCCATGCGCTTTATGGTGATGATAACACACTTATTATCTTGTTTGTCAAGAGTTCCACCAAAAGCTGTTCTTCTTGGCTCTCATCCAATTTTACTTTCAATTCATCCACTATCATTTCTCCTAATCCGATACTGTCAGTGCCAATTAAAGGTAGACCATGCATCATCATCTCAATGCCCACATAGCTACACTGTTCATGAAATGATGGTATTACGCCTACATCAGCTATCCGGTAATATTGATATAGCTCCTCCTTATCCACCTTGCCGGTGAATGTAATTTGGCTACGGATGCCGCTACATTTCTTCAGGTAGGTGTTGAAACTACCATCACCAGCCAATATCAAACGGGCGTGAGGGTATACATCCAAGACTCGTCGGAATGCTTTAATTAAAAAGTCCACTCCTTTGATGCTATCCGGTCTGCCAACAAACAAGATAATGGAATCTTCTGCATCGAATGATAAGGATTGCTTCATTTTTTTTCGTTCTTCCTCTGCTATCGTTCTTCCCTCATCTTTCAGACCATTGTAAATAACAGTGGTCTTTTCGGATTTCAATTGATAGTCTGCAATCAACAAACTTCGTGTAGCTTGCGACAAATAAATAACCTTATCTACTCCTTGAAGTAATTTCCTGTCATTCAAATATTTTTCATAAAGCACTTCTTCCTTTTTATCTCGATGCTTGCTTTCCAATAATTGATGAAACTTGCTCACGTTTCCATTCAGGGCGAAACACCAATTCAGATAATGTACAACTGCCACCACCTTACAATTTAAGAAATGCTCATGAAGCAATTTTACAAGCGGTGTCATGTAAAGATAGTTCAACATGAATACGGCTTCTTCCTCGCTGATGAATGTTTTCAGCAGATAGATTAAATTTCGGTAATAACGTTGGAAATTATCAGAGGAATTCTTATAGGAAATTTTCGGAATATGAATGGTACGAATTCCATTATCTTCCGTACTTTTCACTTCCTCCTTGTCCGAATTAATGGATATGATGCTTACTTTAGCTTCTTCCTTCAACCCATGACTCAATTGATTGAGGTAAGTTCCAATACCGTATTGTGTAGCCCGGCTAGCATTATTGAACAGATAGTAGTGTTTCATAAAACAAATATTTTAATCTTCTTATTTGACGGTTGTTGTCAACTTTATTTTAGCGTTCCAATCACAATCACCGGATTATCATCAAATTTCAAGTCAAAGCCTAACGGATTCACACCTGTTGCTTCTACACCTTCCATGTATTGATCTGGTCGAATCAATGCCCACACCTCGTTCTTTGCCTCGTCACGCCCGCGATCGATAGGCCAGAAAGAAAGAAAACCATTTAAATCGTTAGTGAACACTGCTTGTTCATCTTCCAAACGGATGGTCTCACCGGTCTGCTTGTCGTAGATATAGGCTGACTTATTCCATCGGTTGCCCATCATCAACAAGTGACGATCAGTTTCCATGAGGTATTCAAACTTGATAAGTTTCTTGAACTTCGCCTCTTGATCTATTTCGTTGCGCAATTCCGGTACAGGAATCTTGTCACCCTTACCCATTACATAGACAGGTTCTCCTTCCAAACGCTTGTTCATGCGGAAGATAGTATCTGATGTAAATTCATGGAAATACACATCGTCATTATAAGTGTAGAAGCATATTTCATTATGATAACTGATAAGATACTCCATTCGCTTATCTCGATCAAAATTGTTGGTTGCAGAGAATCTTTTCAGTATGTTGCCTGACCATGTACATACCTGTAAGCCATACTTTCGGTTTCCAAAATGATTGTTGGCATATTGCAACATCGTAGAGTCATTCAATGGATACATGTAATCATTAGGCCATCTTTTCCTGTCTATTTTTCCATCGACGGTTCTTAACAGGCTTCCGTCATCCAAGGAGAAAAACTTGTACTTATCGCCATATTCCGCTTTCAAGGCTACTTCATTACCTCTGACGTACAACGGATAGGTTGCCCAAGTATATCCCGTAGGGCCTTCATTGTTTCTCATACCGATGGTACGGAGATACTTTCCGTCTTTCTTGTCAAACACAAAGCATTCTGTTTTATCACCACCGTCCATTACAATGTATTTGTCTGTCAGAATAATATTGCTTGGGTTATTCAGCAAACAACTGTCATTGGTCTCCAAAGCAACATAGCGAATGTCTTTCAACAATATGGAAAGCTCGGGGGCTTCCTTATTTTCAGCTTTTGCACAATTCAAATATATAAGGCCAGTCGTTGTTATCCCATCGTGGTTACATGCTGTAACCACGATAGAAATCAATAATGCAATCAGTTTATTTTTATTGCACTCCATCACCAGTTCCTCCATATGATTTCGTTAATGTTTGTGATTGATCGATACATTCAACAAACTCTCCTGGTTGGGAACTACACAATCCCTTACAATCATAAATTGCTATTGTGGTTCCATCTTCACATGTTGTACTAACATTGCATGTTTTATTTTCAATATTACCACCAAGTACCATTTTCTTTTCGTTTTCTGTCAAAACTTCAGCTTCTTTAAGAGCCATTTTTTTCAATTGTTTCATAAGTCATTATATTTAAAGTAAGTAATTCTTGTATTATTTTAAGATAACAGCAATGGGGTTATCATCTTCTTTGACGAATGCAGTTCCTGATATTTTCTTATATCGTTTAACGCTTATAGGTCATAATGTTTTACCATTAAAAGTAGCAGAATGTAATTCTTCTAGAATTGTTCTATTATCCTTATCTTTCAGGTGTTTGCTTTCAGAAACCTTAACTTCGTTTGTTAGTTTATCATACATCCCCCAATATATATTAGGGTTTGTATAAGTATGGTTGGTTTTCTTCTTTTTCTATCCAGACGTCAGTGGAGTGGCTATTGTGGGTTGGATGAACTCCATCCGCATAACAGACAATAGAATCTTCCTCCATCTGCGCAAGAGTTTCAGTCAATTCAGTAACGAATGCTTCCTGTAAGAAGGCGTCAGCTTCACATGGGATTTTCGTGGTCTTTTTATATGTAAAACCTATGCGGTTGAGAAGATCAACAGTACCCTGTGAAGTATAAGGTACTCCGAATGTTTTGCGAATCCATTCTGAAACACTCTTGGCATTCGTATAGACATGTTTCTTCAATTCCTTGCGCAACACACTTACCTTATGGCTGCTAAGCATACCCCAATATCCATTGTTGCCGTTCTCAAGCAAAAGTTCAATATCGCCTGCCTGATATTCACTGATATAACGGTAGATTGTTGTTGGGCTGATGTCAAGGTTTGCGGAGATGAATTTAGGACTGCGACCATTGTCAAACATAAGGATGCATGTGATGCAAACGTAGTCGGGAGTACCAACCAAGTTATGCTGAAGCCGATGAAGGTCAGACTTTTCTTCTATGGATAACTGTAATCGCATGGCGCAAAATATAACAATTCTATCAAAATTTCTCAAACTTATTACTTTTGACTATATATACAGTGAATCATTATTTTTTTCTGTGGATAATGGGTCAAAAATATCGTAATTCAATTCTGAAAACGGATAGTTTCAAAAATTCAAAATTTCTTTGTTTATTTAAGGTAACAAACAGTGTTTACATTAGAGAATACTAATTCGAAATAAAATTAGACAACTTTAATAAAAATATCAAAGATTTACATGTTAAAAATTCCAAATGCTCTTTTTAATCAGATAATAATTAAAAAATAGTTATTTTTTTTTAGATTCATGATGAAATATTTTATTTTCGCATTTAGAAAACCCTTAAATATTATATTATGAAAAAACTAAAAAAAATGATGCTTAAGGATGCGTCGGTTTTAACAAACGAGGAAAAGAAAGTTATCATTGGCGGTGCTGATATAAAATATCAATGTATCAGAGTCCAAAAGACAGGTGATAATGCGTTCATGTGCTATACATTTACTTGTGAGGGTGAAGCAGTAAAAAACTCATGGATAAACTTTTGGACCTCAGCAGGATGGGATGCTGTATGTGTCGATCCCAATGGATCAAACTCTAATCTTTATCTTTGTTAATACGATGAAAAAATGTTTTTTTATTTGCTTGCTGTTCTCTTTCCTAGGAACAAGTTGCTTGGTACAGCGATCAATGGATTTGGGGATAGAAACAGTCTTGGAAAGTAAGCCACCCAAATTATCGTCGCTTCTGACAAATATTCGTTATGTCGCACTTGAGACCACGGATCATAGTTTGTTAAAAGAAGCACAGGACGTGGTATTGACCGATAAATATATCGTTTACAGTGATGCAGAACAATGCTATGTATTTGATAAAAAGACCGGTAAATATCTCCATAAAATAGGTAACAGAAAAGACCAGGGACCGCAAGGTTATTCCAGACCCACCTATCCACTCTGTATTATGAACAATGAGGTCTTCATGAAAGACGAGAAGGGTAACCGATACAAAACTTTTTCCTTGGACGACGGGCAGTTTTTGCGCTTTTTGCCGGGTGATGAACCAGAAAAATATCTTTGGTCCTTCGAAAAGACCTTTTTACTGGGGGATTCATTGATTGTTCATTGTCCGTTCAATATTTCAGGGCAAAATCGGAATCGGATGGTGATTAGTACACTTTCAGGGAAGCCCTTGAAAGTGTACCCGAGCATTAACAATGCCTCTGTTAGTCTGACCCGATTTTTCTTTGATTTGTATGAAGTGGACTTCTATAAATACAAAGAGGATGTTTTCTATCATGAATTCACTTCGGATACCATCTTTAAAATAAATCCCCAATTGGAGCTTGAACCTCACTATGTGTTAGGATTGGGCGAAAAGCTTCCTACATTGACAGAAATTAGAAACGGTGATGCAATATCTAAAGATAAAAACTTAGTGTTTGGGCATATCATGGAAACCGATCGTTGGCTCCTGTTGTCGAAAAGCGCGTGGACCCATTTCTTTTATCTCTACAACAAACGGACCGATCAGTTCATGCGTTGCGACTATGAAAAGTATAAAGGATTCGAGAATGATCTGGATGGCTTCCTTCCTTTTTGGCCGTCCTATCAAGGGATTGGAAAGGCATCTCATGAAATCTGTTCTATAATCGAAGTGGAAGATTTTTTGGATGGTATTGACACAACGGGGGAGAACCCTCTTTCATGCAGACCTGATTTTGATGAGAATCCTATTGTGGTCATTGGAACGATGTAATGTTACCGTGCATTAGCGATTTTTCAGTCAACAAGTTACATGGATGAATGTGTTGACTGGAGCTTGGATGTAAATAATGTACTTTAAAGTTTGAGGCGGCAGGTGACAAAGCTGCCGAAACGCAAAGAATGCCCTCTGTTAAAAATCATTTCTTGGCAGAGAGTTTTTTGTGTTTCTTTCCCTCGTAGGATTAGTTCCTTTAGAACTGTGAGGATAGCTAACATTATTGAGGAATATTTTAGATGAATGTCTCCGATCATTATCGGTATCCATCGTTTGCCCTCACGTGAGATCCTGTAATTCTACCTGAACATGCAGCGTTTCCTGTCCAACACACAGGATATAATGCGTTACGAACGCTTCCTATTGATTATGAAATATACTCGTCCGAACAAGATTTCCCTACGGGTACGCAGAAAGTTCTACCGGGTCAATGAGGAAGGAAATCAGCTATAAGGAAGACCTATCGAACTGGTCAATAAGAAGTTTTATAGGGAGACAGTCCGATGTGAGGCTCGGGAGATGGCAACATCTCCCTTTATTGTTTTATTTAATAGATATACCTATGCTTGTATAGGAATATCAACCATCCAAATAAAGAATAACGGAGTAAGATGCGGTGCCAATATGCCAATGGATATGAATAATGTCCGCATCGTTTTGTTATAAATCCATTCTCCTTTCATGACAGTATAAAAATAATTTATTGAAAATGAGCAGATAATATTTATGAAGAGACCGGTCATGCGATATTTTTTATTAGATTATATTATATATTTCTTAAAAAGTTTATAAAGAATTCTTTTATTTTGGAAAATATTTATATATTTGCCTCCGAAATCACAATAAGTCTTTTAAAACAGACTTGTTTGTTAATTTGTTAACTTAAAAACTAATACATGCAAAGGTGAAAAAACTTTAATTTCAGAACTTATTAATATAGTTTTAAACAATTTGCTCGTCTTGCTTTAGAACTAGGGTATGATAAGTGTTGCAGATGGCTTATTCTACTTATTACTAAAGTGCTAGACTGTTTTTTTACAAGCTATTGATTATGAATAAAATCAATTTAATGTTTTAATTAGGAAAAAACTATAGCATAAAAACGGATTGTTGACGTTGTAAATTATAACAACGATATTCTTTTCTAATCTAACTATTATAAACAATGTAAAATTATGAATCATTTGTTAACCTCTAATGCTTATCTGCATTATCTGAAGTATTTAGGAATAGGTTGCACGCTCATGTGTGCCGTTCCTATCTTCGCATCGTCCGGGTCGGCAGATGCAATATCCGTTGCCATTGTGCAACAACAGGAAGAACGAATCGAAGGTACGATTCTGGATGAAAACGGCGAACCGATTATCGGTGCTTCTATTGTGGTGGAAGGTACCACAAACGGTGTGATTTCCGATTTTGACGGACATTTTGAATTGAATGTTCCTCGGAAGGCTACCATCATCATTTCTTATATCGGATATAAGAATCAAATCATCGTTATCGGCAAGGAAAAGAACTTGCGGATTATCATGGAAGAAGATACGGAAGTATTGGATGAAGTCGTTGTGGTAGGTTATGGTACCACATCCAAAAGAAAGACAACCGCTGCTGTGGCCACTGTCAATGCGGAAAACCTGACTAAGGTTCCTTCCGCCAACATTACCCAAACACTGGCCGGTCAGGTACCGGGTGTCATCGTAGCCTCTTCCGGTGGTGGTATCGGTAAGACTTCTACCATTTCTATCCGTGGTGGCAGCACTCCGCTGGTGGTAATCGATGATGTTATCTCTGAATACCGAGACTTTGAGAACCTGAATCCCGAGGATATCGAACAGATGACCATCCTGAAGGATGCTTCGGCCACCGCTGTTTATGGTGCGCGTGCTGCCGACGGTATCTTGCTGATTGTCACCAAACAGGGTAAAGCCGGCAAGATGTCTGTCAATTACAACGGTACATTCAGTTTTACCCAATTGGCAGAACAGCCCGAAAAATTGGATTCCTATACGGCAGTATCCTATGTAAACCAGAGTTTTAGAAACGATGGCAAAACCGTTCCTTATACTGATGAAGAGCTGGAGAAATACCGTACAGGTTCCGATCCTTACAATTATCCCAATACGGACTGGATGGATTTGGCGCTCCGCGATTTTGCTCCGGAACAAAAGCATACACTGTCTATCAGCGGTGGTAGTGAGAAATTGAAATTGTTTACCGGATTGTCTTATTACAAGCAGGAATCCTTATACGATACCAATACAAACAACCTGCACCGTTACAACATGCGTACCAATCTGGTGGCTGACTTCAAGGAAATTGGTTTGAAGGTGACTTCGGGTATTGATGGTTATATTACGAATCAGACCCAACCTTCTTCTCATTTCGGTACCGGTTATTATTATGTATGGTCTCACCTTCAGAACAAAAAGCCAACAGAACTGGCTTATAACAAGAACGGGGATCTTTATCAGACATCCGATAACCCGCTGGCTGAAATCAGCCCGGAATCCGGTTATCTGAACAACGATATCATGTCCGTTACGGCCAATTTGATACTTGACTGGGCGGTGCCTTGGTTACCGGGATTGAAATTCAAGGCTTTGGGACGTTACCGCATCAACAGTGACAAGAGCAAGCAGTGGGTCAAGACTGCTCCGATGTACGACATTGAAGGCAACATGGGTACTCTGCAAAAACCGAAACTGTTTAAATCCCATTTCCAGGGAAATAATTGGACGACCCAGTTCTTTGCCAACTATGACCAGACTTTTAACAAGGTACACACCGTCGGTGCTACCATCGGTATCGAAGCCAACAAGAGTACTTATGACAATTCCAGTTTGAGTCGTGTGGATTACATTCTGGATGTTGACCAAATGGGAGCCGGTCCTGTAAGCACTGCCAAAAACAGTTCGGCGGAAGGCGAGGCAGCCAATGCGGCCGTGATAGCCCGTATCAAGTATGACTATGCCAGCAAGTATGTGGCAGAGGCGAGTATGCGTTACGATGGTTCCGACCTTTTTCCGGAAGACAAGCGTTGGGGAACATTCTTCTCCGGTTCGTTGGCATGGGTAATTTCGGAAGAAGGATTCTGGCAAACCTTGAAGGAACGCCACATCTTTGATACGTTCAAGATTCGTGGTTCGTATGGTGAAATCGGACAGTCCAACATCGAGCGCTACGCTTATTTGCAGAGTTATAACTTGGAGGAGCGTGGCTACTATATTGGCGGACAATGGATGCCGGGATTCTCCGAAGGTGGTTTGGTGAGTAAGGATATCAGCTGGTATTCCGTGAAGGATATGAATATCGGTATCGACTTCGGTTCATTGAACAACCGCCTGTCCGGTTCTATCGACTATTTCCGCAAGGTGACTACCGGTTACCTGGCCTCTCCTTCCAACGTGAACTATACAGCGCCGTTGGGTACAGCTCTTCCGTATGTAAAGACCAACGGTGAACACATCCGTCAAGGCTTGGACTTCATCATACAGTGGAAAGAAGAACGAGCTGGATGGAAGTATGGCATTTCGGCCAATCTGACTTACTTCGACGCATTTTACAATATCAATCCGTTTGAATCGGAAGCCGACCTGAAGAATCCATACAAGCGCACCACTCAGGCCAAAGGATATTGGGGTATCGGTTATGAATGTGAAGGTTTCTATCGCGACCAAGAGGACATCATAAACTCGCCTATCCGTCAAGGTTCCGTTAATTTGGGTGCCGGTGACTTGAAGTACAAGGATTTCAATGGCGATGGCCTTATTGACGGTGATGACCAGCACCGCATCGGTAAGAACGGTTTTCCGCGTGCTAATTATGGTATCAATTTCGATGTAAGCTATAAGGGCTGGTTTGCGAACATGCTTTGGCAGGGTGCAACCTCCAGAGATATGTATATGGGTGATATGATACAAGGTCTAGGACAGGATAAGGGTTATCTGCCCGTTATCTACGACTTTATGGGCGATACCTGGACTCCGGATAATACCGACGCCAAATATCCGCGTCTGAGAAGTAGCGGAACTATTAATGGAAATAATAACTATACACAGTCTGACTTCTGGCTGATAAACGGAGCCTATCTGCGTTTGAAAACACTGAACGTGGGTTATGACTTCAAGCATAAGCTGTTGAAGAAGACTCCTTGGATAACCAAGTGTACGCTGGCCCTGTCCGGATATAACCTGTTTACTATCAGCCCGGCTACCAAATATGGTATGGACCCGGAAATCGGAAATACCAACTTCTATGATTATCCGACCACCAGAACGTATGCCGTCAGCTTAAATATCGGTTTCTAAACTATTAATACAGAATATTATGAAAATAAACAAATATATTGTTCCGTTGCTGTTCTGCACTGCAGGCGTATTGCAAGGATGTAATGACTTTCTGGACACGAAGCCTTCGGAAAGCTATTCGGAAGAATTGGTATGGAGCTCCCGTTCTACGGCAGAGGCTTTCATATTGCAAACCTATAACAATGTCATACCCAAATATACAGATTTCAAGACGGAAGACTGTCTTACCACCAATTCCGTTTATGTATATCAGGGTTCTCCCAATGCAGTACGCGAATTGGTAGATCGTGGATGGGATTTCGGTTTCGGTGATTTCGGCACTGTCCGCCGTTGTAACCTGATTATCGAGAAAGTGGCCGCCTCTCCCATCGATGAAAAATCGAAAACTGAATTGATAGCCGAAGGTAAGATGCTTCGCGCCATGACTTACTATTACCAGGCCAAGCATACGGGACGTGTCATCTGGGTAGACCGTGTATTGACGGAAGAGGATGATTTCAATCTGGGACTGACTTCGACCATCAAGGAATCCTATGATTATATATTGAAAGATCTGGACGATGCCATTGCCGGGCTGCCCACCGAATCGAAGGCCGGTCGTTTGAACAAGAACGCGGCGTTGGCGCTGAAGTCTGAAGTTTGTCTGACGGCAGCCGCCTATACGGGAGAGAAAGCCTTGTTCCAACAAGCCATCGATGCAGTGGACGCCATTCAAGGCTATACATTGGACAGCAACTACGAAGGCATGTTCAATCAGGACGGAGCGTATTCTTCTCCGGAAATCATTCTGGCAAGATACCGCAGCAAGGATAACAACACGTGTGGAAACACTTTGATGCAGGAGATGATTCCGAACCAGAACAACGACGCCATCAAGAATTTTGGTTGCTCACCCGTGATGAAGACTGACTTCATCTTCGAGTGCTGGATGTCGCACGCACCTTCACAGAATCTGGTGGACAATTATCTGGTCATCGACCGTTTGACCAATCAGGCCGTACCTTGGAACGAATCCACCCAGTTCAAGAACAGTGTGAACGAAGTGCCTGTCAGTGATGTGGCTGACATGGCTTACGACCCGAAAGAACTGGTAAACGGCAAGGGCTACGTGTCTAAAGACGGTACCAAACTGAACGAGTTGGTTTACGGTGACCGTGACAAACGTTTTTACGCTACCATCGTATACGACTCTTGTCTGTTCTACGGTGAAACCATCACTATGTGTCAAAAGGGTAACCTGAATCGCTGCTCACGTGTGGGAAATCCAGGTACTTCGCACATGCCGTTGACCAACTACATGTGGCGTAAGAGTATCTACAATGTATCGCCCCGTCCGTTCGTCGATGTGCTCACAGATTATCATTATGTGGTTTTCCGTTTGGGCCGCGTATTGATGAACAAGGCGGAAGCGTTGCTTTGCCAAGGCAAGTGGCAGGAAGCTATGAACGTGATAAACAAGACACGTGAAGTACACGGAGGTCTGCCGGCTTCTACGGCTACCAATCTGGCAGAAGCGTGGATAGACTACAAACGTGAACGTAACGTGGAACTTCCTTTGGAAGGTGATTACTACTGGAGTTTGCTGCGTTGGGGAAAATACGGTCAGGAAGCCAACCATGGTCTGGCTCCGACCAGCGTGATTCCGGAACTGAATTGTCCGGCTACATTCTCTGAAATTTCCAAAGACCGCCAGCGTATGTTTGTGGGACAGGTACAGTTTACCAATGACCAGCGTGAGTTCCGTACCCGTCGCTATCTGTTTCCCATTCCGCAAGGAGTGATTAATGCAAATCCGGCATTAAGTGATGCCGATCAGAATCCTGAATGGTAATTTATAAATTCTAAATAGAACGAATATGAAATTGAAAATGAATATTTTATGGTTACTCATGCTGTTGTGCCTGCCTTTTGTCAGTAGCTGTAAAGAAGATTTGCCAGCTTATGGTGAAGCCGAAATCACGAAGGTAGGATTTTATCATAAATATTATGGCCCCGACAAGGATGGTCTTACCGGTGAAAACATTTCGGTAAACAAAGAATTGCAATGTAGATATACAATAAACAATGACGCAGCCACAGTAGATTGCATCGTGACAGTTCCGGCAGCAGATAACAAGTATACGGAAAGCATACGTGCTGAAGTATCTCAAAGTAAGTTAGCCGGATATATGAAAGTATCCACTGCTGCTCATGTCATACCGATTGAGGACGCTCCTACATTGGGCGTTCCCGGTGACTGGACACACACGAACAAGTACGTGGTGAAAGCGGCAGACGGCACCGAAAAGGTGTGGACTGTACGCATCACGGAATTTAAAAAATAGAATTTAAGAAGTATCACACAAAAACTGATAGTTTTAGTCATGAGTTAAAGGTGTGTTGTGAAACACACCTTTAACTTCTTTCTTTTTTTTAAAAGTGTTTTCAAGACACTCCAATACTTACAAGAATTAGGACTATCGGTTAGGAAAGCCATTATATCCACTATAGAAAAGTTCCATTTTTCTTCTTTGAATAGTATGGACTTTCTTAATTTCAAACAGTTTGATGGTATTGTGCCGAGTCATAATACAATAGATAAGGTTATTTGTTTGTCGTAAACTACACGAAATTTGTTGATTGCAGACTATCAATTGAAACCCGAAAAAACTACTGTTATTTACAATGGTCTGAAAGATGAGGGAAGAATGATAGCAGAGGAAGAACGAAAAAAAATGAAGCAATCCTTATCATTCGATGCAGAGGATTCCATTATCTTGTTTGTTGGCAGACTGGACAGCATCAAAGGAGTGGACTTTTTAATTAAGGCATTCCGACGAGTCTTGGATGTATATTCTCATACCCGTTTGATATTGGCTGGTGATGATAGTTACAACATCTGCCTGAAAGAATGTAGCGGCATCCGTAGCGGGATTACATTCACCGGCAAGGTGGATAAGGAGAAGCTATACCAATATTACCGGATAGCTGATGTAGAAGATTCATTCCGTTCATAGTAGGTACGGGAAAAGAAGCCTTCTGGTTTCCGTTAGCAGCAGGTACAATTGGCGGTTTGATTATGTCCATTATAGGAATTTTCATATTTTTGCCTATATTTACGCAGAAAAAATAAAACAATGACATTGTATCGTTTAATTTTTATTATAAATGAAAAGATGAAACAGATTAGAGAGCAGTGATGAGGTCACTGTAGAGTAAATATCTAATAGCACTAAAAAAAATACAATTATGAAGTTAAAAAAAATGATGCTGCATGATGAGCACGAAGTAATGAACGCGAGTGAAATGAAACAAATTGTTGGTGGGCAAGTTATCGGTTCATCTATATGTGGAATGAACAACGGTAAATGTTCTGGTGGGTGTCCTATTCAATATGTGGAGGGTAATTGGGTTCAAGGTAAATGTACGAGATACAAAATAACTTCTCTCATAGGTGGCGGATATGCTTGTGCTTGCATTTAAATAATAAGTAAACAAATAGGGTATTCAGTTCTATGTTCTCAATTTTGATATTGATTCAACAGTTTAATCTATTGATTATGAATTAGAACAATGTTGTTTTGAAGCGAATTTAACTCTAAAAAAACATAATTCTCTTTGCAACATTCCTCATTATTATACGGTTATCAGTACTTTGAGTAGAATACGAATGTTTTTTGATTCAAAAACCGGAACATCAAACTGGACACCCTAGTAAACAAAAATAAACAAACTTATGGATTTAAGAGAGATTGCATACACACTATCACTATTTACTCTCTTTTTTTCATCCTGCTCCAAGCAAGATGAGATAAATGATAAAGTGATTCAGATAGATATATCTACCAGCCAGCCATTGAATATGGCAGATATAGTGAAACACATTTCTATCATTCCGCTGGAAACGAATGATTCTTGTTTAATAAAACGGATTGTCTCCATGCAGGTACAAAACGGTAAAATTTTCATAAACAATGACCAGAATGAAATTATGGTATTCGATGGAAAAGGGAAGTACATCCATAGCACACGTCATCTCCTTGGACAGGGACCTAATGACTATATTGGGGTATCCAGTATGTATATAGATGATAATAGCCACATCGGCATCTATGAGCCGTTTTCTCCCCGAATAAGAGAGTATGATAATTTCCTGAAGCTGGTGCATTCTTATCAAATGAATATACCAGACTCCACTCGTTCTGCGAGGGAAATGCGTTCCTATGCCAAACTGACGGAAGATATCTATGTCATCAATGACCCCAAGGATATTTATTTCTATTCGGTGAAACAAGAAAAAATTCTGAAGACCATACATGATGAATATCCTGATTTAATAGGAATTACCTCACATTTCAGATTGGCAAATTACAATAATGCATTATTCTATTCCTATTCTTATCCTTGCGATACGCTTTATAAGGTAGATAAAAGTACTCTGTCCCTACATCCAGTTGCCATCTATGATTTTAATGAGGGAAGTGTCAATATAAAGGAAATCCCTCAAGATATGCCGATGGATTATTACATGTACTATCTCATGAAAACAGATAAGATTATAGTATTGGATAAATTTCATTTGCATGATACGGATATTGGTTATTTTATGAAAGAACAGAATTCCTATTTTGCTTATAAAAAGAAAAACGGGAAAGTGACAGTATATCAACAGGAAAAAGAATACACATTTCCCATTCCGTCAGCTATTGAGGATAATAAGTTCTATTACGCTGCATTGCCGCATAAAGTAAATACGTTTATAGACAAAGCTTTGATGGATAAACAAGACATTGAACGTATTGAGAATTTTAAGGATGACGACAATCAAGTTGTCGTTTGTTATGAACTTAAATGAGAATGTCGGAGGTATTATTATGAAATCAAGGAAAATGATGCACCACAACGAACACAGTAACAACAGAATGATTATGGGAACAAACATTACGAAACAGCGCCTTGAATCGTTGGACGTATTGCGCGGATTTGACCTCTTTTGTCTGGTAGCCTTGGAAGGCATCATGCATCCATTGGCCCATGCCATCGATGCCCCTTGGTTTGATTACTTCATGTGGAATTTTACCCACATGGATTGGGAAGGACTGTCGCCTTGGGACCTGGTGATGCCCCTGTTTATGTTCATGAGCGGTGTATCCATTCCGTTCGCCTTGTCGCGCTATCGGAAAGAAGCAGTCAAGGGACAAGCATATAGACGTATATTGAAACGAGTCATCTTGTTATGGATATTCGGTATGATGTGCCAAGGAAACCTCCTTGCCTTGAATCCGGAACGTATCTATCTATATACCAACACCCTTCAATCCATAGCCGTGGGTTATCTAGTGGCATCCCTACTGTTCCTGAATACAAGAGTCAAGACCCAAATAGGCATTGCCGCCGGATTGCTGTTTACCTTTTGGGGATGCATGGAGTTCATCAGTGTGGACGGATACGGCTACGGCAACTATACTCCGGACGGGAATTTGGCCGAATGGATAGACCGCACTTTATTAGGAAGATTCAGAGATGCAGCCACCGTACAGGACGGACAAGTAGTCTTCGCACCTTGGTACCGTTATACATGGATATTGAGCAGTCTGAACTTTGCCGTCACCACTTTGACCGGTTTGTTTGCCGGATATATCCTGAAAGACAAAACACGACAATCGGTACGAAAGTTCTATCTATTGGCGGTTATTGGTGTGTTATTAGTTGCCGCCGGATGGTTATGGAGCTTTCAGATGCCGGTCATCAAGAAACTGTGGACCAGTTCCATGGTGCTTCAAACCAGCGGATGGTGCTTTTTGCTAATGGCTGTATTCTTTTGGACTATCGACCACAAAGGCTGGTGTAAGCATACGGAATGGCTGAAGGTGTACGGCATGAACTCGATTGCAGCTTACATGCTGGCATCGTGTATCAGTTTCAACTGCATCGGTTATTCATTGTTCCACGGATTGGAACAATTCTTAGGTGATTATTACCAGGCATGGATAGCCGTAGTGAATGCTGTCATTATTTATGGCATTTTATGGATGATGTATCAAAAGAAAATATTCTTGAAAGTTTAGTATAAACCTTATAAATTATGACATTAATCAAATCTATTTCCGGTATTCGCGGAACAATCGGAGGCCAAGCAGGTGAAGGCCTTAATCCGTTGGATATTGTTAAGTTCACTTCAGCATATGCAACGCTGATTCGTAAGACAACTACCAACAGGAGCAATAAGATTGTGGTAGGCCGTGATGCACGCATCTCTGGCGAAATGGTGAAGAACATAGTTTGCGGTACCTTGATGGGTATGGGCTTTGATGTAGTGAATATCGGATTGGCATCAACTCCGACTACAGAATTGGCAGTAACTATGGAAGGTGCTTGCGGTGGTATCATTTTGACTGCCAGCCACAATCCCCGTCAATGGAATGCCTTAAAATTACTGAACGAAAACGGTGAGTTCTTGAATGCAGAAGAAGGTCAGGAAGTGCTCCGCATCGCTGCTGCCGAAGAATTCGACTTTGCTGACATCGACAACTTGGGCAACTATCGCGAAGACAACACTTACGATGACAAGCACATCGAAGCTGTCTTGGCATTGAAGTTGGTGGACTTGGAAGCTATCCGCAACGCCAAGTTCAAGGTGGCTATCGATTGCGTGAACTCGGTAGGTGGTGTAATCCTTCCTAAGCTGTTGGAACGCTTGGGTGTGGAAAAGGTAGAAAAACTTTATTGCGATCCGACCGGTGACTTCCAGCACAATCCGGAACCATTGGAAAAGAACCTTGGTGACATCATGGGCTTGATGGCTAAGGGCGGTTACGATGTAGCTTTCGTGGTTGACCCGGACGTTGATCGTTTGGCTATGATTTGCGAAGACGGTAAGATGTACGGTGAAGAATATACTTTGGTAACAATAGCCGATTATGTACTGAAGTACACTCCAGGCAACACCGTTTCTAACTTGAGTTCTACACGTGCTCTCCGCGATGTAACTCGCAGGTACGGTTGCGAATACAACGCTTCTGCTGTAGGTGAAGTGAATGTAGTGGCTAAGATTCGTGCTACCAACGCTGTAATCGGCGGTGAAGGCAATGGTGGTGTCATCTATCCGGAAAGCCACTGTGGTCGTGATGCTTTGGTAGGTATTGCTTTGTTCTTGAGCCACTTGGCACACGAAGGTAAGACCGTAAGCAAGCTCCGTGCAACTTATCCTCCTTATTTCATTGCAAAAAACCGCATTGACTTGACTCCTGAAACTGATGTGGATGCTATCCTTGCTAAGGTGAAGGAAATGTACAAGGACGAAGAAGTGAACGATGTCGACGGTGTGAAGATTGATTTCCCTGATAAGTGGGTTCACCTCCGCAAGAGTAATACCGAACCGATTATTCGTGTATATTCTGAAGCTTCAACCATGGAAGCTGCCGATGAAATCGGACAGAGGATAATGAATGTGGTTTATAGCTTGGCAAAATAATTTATTAATTAAGGTATTCTGTTATATGTTCTCAATTGAGAGATTGATTCAAGATTTTAATCTATTAATTATGAATTAGAAGATTTTTTTGATATGCTTTTTAATTGATAAAAAGCATCGTATTTTTCTTTGCTAAATCATATCATATATATTATATGGTTATCAGTATTTTGAGAAATATATGATTGCTTTTTTTGTAAAAAGCTGGAACTTTAAATTGGATACCCTATTCATTAATCTTAAAAACTTATTGAAACATGAAATTGAAGAAAATGTTAGCCGTAGCATTGCTGGCAATGTCAGCTATGGGATTCCAAATTGTCAATGCACAGTCGTTGTCACCTTCTAGCAAATGGCATTGGGACAAAGGTACTATCGTGATTAACACTCCGGAACGTCCTGCCGGTCAGGAACACGTTTTGGGTTTGACAGCCGCTCCTATCAAGACTGTACGTGTAGGTTTTGTAGGCTTGGGTATGCGCGGTCCGTCAGCTGTAATCCGTTTCTGCCAAATTCCTGGGGTAGAAATCGTTGCGCTCTGCGACTATGAAGAAAAGCGTGCCGAAGCACAGCAGCGTCATCTCCGCAACGCAGGTTTGGCTCCGGCTACCATCTATTATGGAGAAAAGGGATATGAAGAACTCTGCAAGCGTCCGGACGTGGACTTGATTTACATCGCAACAGACTGGAACCACCACTTCCCCGTAGCCAAGTGTGCAATGGAAAACGGCAAGCATGCGGCCATCGAAGTCCCTTCGGCCATGAACCTTGAACAATGCTGGAACTTGATTGACTTGTCTGAAAAGACCCGTCTCCATTGCTTCATCCTTGAAAACTGCTGCTACGATGACTATGAAATGAAGTCGTTGTTAATGGCTCAGGACGGTGTGTTCGGTGAAGTGATCCGTGCGGAAGGCGCCTACATCCACGAATTGTCTGAATTTTGGAAGTATTATTGGAAAGACCCGAATGACAATGACAAGGACAACCTTCATTGGCGTATGAAGTACAACATGGAAAACCGTGGCGACCTCTATGCCACTCACGGCCTTGGCCCTGTGGCACAATGTATGGACATTCACCGTGGCGACCGCTTCACTACCTTGATTGCCATGGATACAGAAAGCTTCGCAGGTAAGGAATGGGTTAAAAAGAACACAGGCAAGGAACCGGAAGAATTCCGTAACGGTGACCACACTACCACCTTGATGCGTACAGCCAAAGGTAAGGTAGTGGAAATCCAGCATAACGTGATGACCCCGCAACCATACAACCGTCTGTTCAAACTCACTGGCACCAAGGGCTATGCCACCAAGTATCCGACAGAGGAATTTGCCATTGCAGGCGATGCACTTACAGGTACAGACGCTCCGAAGATGGACAACATCAACGCCCACGGTTTCTTGAACGCGGAACAGAAGAAGGCATTGATGGAAAAATATCGTCACCCGATTTTGGAGAAGTATGCAGAAAAGGGACGCCACTTGGGACATGGTGGTATGGACTATGTGATGGACTCCCGCCTGGTTTACTGTCTGCAACATGGCTTGCCACTCGACATGGATGTGTATGATATGGCAGAATGGTGTGCTTTAGGCGAACTTGGCGCTATCTCAATGGACAACAACTGTGCTGCCGTCACATTCCCTGACTTTACCCGCGGATACTGGAACGAAGTGAAGGGTTATACCCACGCTTATGCCACACCGGCACAGGAAGCGGAACAGGAAGCATATGCGGACGCTTACACTGCCGCCCAAAAGGAAGCTGTTGCCAAGTTGAAACTTTGGGAACTTTACGATGCCGCCAAAAATGCGGAAGGAAAGACTAAGACCGGTGCAACCAAGAAATACGAAAAAGCAGCCGCTAAACTTGACAGTCAAATTGAAAAGATTTTAAAGGCTAAAAAGTAATCTATTGAAAATGAAAAAGATATTTCAATTGGCAATCATGGCATGTACGGCATTGTCCGTACATGCCACCGACTATACCCGTGGGCTTTCCATCTGGTTCGACACCCCCAACACGTTAGTCAATAAAGCCGTCTGGTTCGGCAATACCCCGGATATGTGGAAAGGCGAAAACAAACCGGAATCGGCCGGTGATACCGCGACCAATCCGGATGCAGGTTGGGAATCGCAATCGCTCCCTATCGGTAATGGCAGCTTGGGCGCCAACATCATGGGTTCGGTAGAGGCGGAACGTATCACCTTCAATGAAAAGACCTTATGGCGTGGCGGTCCGAACACCTCGGCGGGAGCGACAGCTTACTGGAACGTGAACAAGCCATCAGCCCATATCCTGGATGAAATCCGTCAGGCTTTCACCGACGGTAATGAAAAAAAGGCAACGCTACTGACGCAAAAGAACTTCAACAGCGAAGTACCTTACGAATCGTGGAAAGAGAAGCCATTCCGTTTCGGAAACTTTACCACTATGGGAGAATTTTATATAGAGACAGGGCTTAGTACCATTGGCATGAGCGGCTACAAGCGTATCCTGTCTTTGGATTCAGCCTTGGCTGTCGTACAATTCAATAAAGACGGGGTGGCTTATGAACGTAATTACTTCATTTCTTACCCAAACAATGTGATGGCCATCCGCTTCAAGGCAAACAAGCCGGGCAGGCAAAACCTGGTCTTCAGCTATGAGCCGAATCCGGTTTCTACCGGAAAGATGGAAACTGACGGCAACAACGGGTTGGTCTATACCGCACGTTTGGACAACAACCAGATGAAATATGTCATCCGTATCCATGCAACAGCCAAGGGAGGTACACTTTCCAACCAAAACGGCAAGCTGAGTGTAGACGGTGCGGACGAAGTGGTATTTCTGGTAACAGCCGATACCGACTATCAAATCAACTTCAATCCGGATTTCAATGACCCGAAAGCATACGTGGGCGTGAATCCATCAGAGACTACGGCTACATGGATGAAGGATGCGGCGGCATTGGGTTACGATGCTTTGTTTGACGCACACTATAAGGATTACGCTTCCCTGTTCAACCGTGTATCCCTGTCATTGAACGGTGGCGGAAAAACAGACAACATTCCAACCCCACAACGCTTGAAGAATTACCGTAAGGGAAAGCCCGATTTCTATCTGGAAGAATTGTACTACCAATTCGGACGTTACCTGCTGATTGCAAGCTCGCGTCCGGGAAACCTGCCTGCAAACCTGCAAGGTATCTGGCACAATAACGTAGACGGACCATGGCGGGTGGACTACCACAACAACATCAACGTACAGATGAACTATTGGCCGGCAGGTTCCACCAACCTGGCAGAATGTACCTTGCCTTTGATTGACTTCATCCGGACATTGGTGAAGCCGGGTGAAAAAACCGCACAAGCTTACTTCGGCGCCAGAGGCTGGACCGCTTCTATCTCGGGCAACATCTTCGGCTTTACGACTCCACTAGAAAGTGAGGATATGTCGTGGAACTTCAATCCGATGGCCGGTCCATGGTTGGCTACCCATGTATGGGACTATTACGACTATACCCGTGACAAGCAGTTCTTGAAGGAAACCGGTTATGGCCTTATCAAGAGCAGCGCCCAATTTGCCGTGGACTATCTCTGGAAGAAGCCGGACGGAACGTATACAGCGGCTCCATCCACTTCACCGGAGCATGGTCCAATAGACCAAGGGACCACTTTCGTTCATGCCGTTATCCGCGAAATTCTTTTGAACGCCATTGATGCGTCGAAAGTATTGGGCGTAGACAAGAAGGAACGCAGGCAATGGGAAGAAGTGTTGGAAAATCTCGCTCCATATCAAATAGGCCGTTACGGTCAGTTGATGGAATGGTCGAAAGATATTGATGACCCGAAAGACGAGCACCGCCATGTAAACCACTTGTTCGGCTTGCATCCGGGACACACCCTTTCGCCTATCACTACGCCTAAACTCGCCAAGGCCTCGAAGGTGGTCTTGGAACATAGAGGTGATGGAGCTACAGGCTGGAGTATGGGATGGAAACTCAATCAATGGGCACGACTCCATGACGGAAATCATGCTTACAAACTTTACGGGAACCTTCTGAAGAACGGAACACTGGATAACCTTTGGGACACACACCCTCCTTTCCAGATAGACGGTAACTTTGGTGGTACAGCCGGTGTTACCGAAATGCTGATGCAGAGTCACATGGGATTCATCCATCTACTCCCGGCCCTTCCTGATGCTTGGAAAGACGGTGAAGTGAAGGGACTCTGTGCAAAAGGTAACTTTGAAGTGAATATCCGTTGGAAAAACGGAGAATTGGAAGAGGTGGTTATTCTCTCCAAAAATGGAGGCATTTGCGAAATTAAATATAAGCATTCAAGCATTAAGTTAAAGACAACAAAAGGCAAAACATATTGCTTGACCAATAAGAACGGCGAATTAGTATTGTTTGATTGTTAATTAATTCAAGTTTCGCAAGTTCAACTTGCAAGTTTTAATTTGTAAATATGATTCATTTCTTCCGATCTGTTGATAATAGCCTCATAGATGTCCTCATCGTTCAATCCGAAGAGTGTGCTATTGCTATGACCATTTCTTGAAGAACGCCCCAAATACGATCAATAACGGACAGTTCCAAAGAATCTTTGGACACAGCTTCAAAGAGTTTCCCATTGTCTTATATGCTGTAAATCTCTTTGTAACAGAGAGAATGTTATACTGCAATGCAATCAGGGAAGTGGCGGCAATCTGCAAAGCAAAGTTACAGGATGCAACGGTTCTGTACATGGGAATATACTCTTCCGATGTTCTCGGTACGCCTCCCGGTTTTGGGATAGTCCGTATCATCCACAATCAGACAGGCGTTATTGTAGCCGATTTACAGATAACCGATAAAAGAGTGAAATTTACTAATCAACCTATATCATGAAAAAACAATTCTTATCACTGACCTTGTTCCTGTTCACAATGGCGGCAGGAAGCAACGCCCAGAGCAGACAAGGATATACCTACAGTGTACCGTCTGCCCCTTGGGAAGAATCATTCGGCAACCACCGCGCGGTGTTGCAGGTAGACCAACCGGACGAAGTGACCGCACTGGAGTTTGAATGGCGGCGCCCGGACAAGGACGTAGACCGGAAACGCTATCTGATAATCCATGCCGAAACCGGAGACACGGTGCCCAACATCAAACGACTGGAGGTGACGGAAGATCATTGCAGACTGCTCTTCGGACCCGTTACCCAAAAGGGTACGTACTACTTCTATTATCTGCCCTATCAGGTGCAGCCGGGTGGAGGATTCTATGGCAGGGGCTACTATCCGCCTGAGAAAGCACCGCAACCGGAATGGGCCGCACAAGCCGCAAACCGCAAGAAGGTGCGCACCGCCAAGATAACGAAGGTGGAGGCACGCACGCAGTTCGACAGCTTCTACCCCATGGAGGTGACCAGCACGGCGGACGAACTTAAGAAATATACTGCCGGACAGAAGGAGGCTTTCTACTTGTTCCCCGAAGACCGGAAATATCCCATCCGCATGCGTGAGGACATCCCAGCTAAGTGGCTGGACATCAAGCAGGGAGCCGGATTCACGGGTACAGCCGCCCCCAACGAGTATTATACGTTCCAAATAGGTCTGTGGGCGACCGCAACGGACGTGAAGCAGATAAGCTACCAGGCTTCCGACCTGAGATGCGGTGCGGAAGTGCTGCCGGCAGCGGCCATCACCTGCTTCAACACCGAAGGGGTGGACCCCTACGGAAAGGCTTTCTGCAAGGAGGTGAACGTGGCGCAGGGAAAAGTACAGGCTTTGTGGTTCGGAGTGGACATCCCGCAACAGGCACGGCCGGGAAAGTACACGGGCAGCATCGAGATAAAGGACGGCAGCGGCCGGATGAGCCGGGTGCCCGTAACCATCCGGATAGAAGGCAACGCTTTGGCTGACCGGGGGGACAGCGAGCCGTGGAGGCACAGCCGCCTGAGATGGCTCAACTCTACACTGGGACTGGCCGACACACCGACATTGCCCTATACGGACCTGACGCTGGAAGGCAATCAGATAAACTGTCTGGGACGGAGCGTGGAAGTGGACGAGACTTCTTTCCTGCCCGCACAAATCACCTCGTGGGGCAACGAAATGCTGGCACGCCCCATGCAGTTGATTATAGAAACCGCGGAAGGAATAAAAAGACTGTCCGCCACTCCGACGGTGGATGAAAGCACGGGCGGACACGTGGCAGGCACTTGGCAGGCAGCGGACGACGAATTGAGCGTGACGGCCCGGGGCATCATGGAGTTTGACGGATGGATGAACTATACCTATACGCTGACACCCAAGAAGGACCTCACGGTAAAGGATGTCCGGCTGGAGATGGCGATGAAGAACGAGGTGGCCTCTTATTTCTTGGGCGCGGGACTGCCCGGACAGGACATGCCGCAAACCTACGAAGGCAAATGGGACGCACCGGAGAAGACCGTGAACCACTTCGGTGTGTCGCTCACCACGGACAAACAGCAGCAATGGCTATGGCCTTTCGACAGTTTCTGGATGGGGAACGCCCATGCCGGCATACACTGCGAACTGCGCGGAACCACCTACAGCGGCCCGCTGCTGAACTCCTACCGTCCGGCTTATCCGGACAGCTGGAACAACCGGGGTAAGGGCGGCTTTCGGATAAATCAAGGAACGGACGCCACCACCGTGACCTGCTACAGCGGCGAACGCCTGCTGAAAGTCGGCAGCCCTATTGACTATGAGTTTGCCCTGCTCGTCACACCGGTGAAACCGATAGACCTGAAAGGACAGTTCACCAACCGCTATTACCACAACGGCAGCAAGCCCGTCCCCACGGACGAGGACGTGAAGGCCGGTGTGCGGATTATCAACATCCACCACGCCAATGAATACAATCCGTTCATCAACTATCCGTTCCTCACCGTGGACAAGATGAAGGAGTTCACCCAGAAATGGCACGGGAAGGGATGCAAGGTGAAATTGTATTACACCTTGCGTGAGCTGACCAGCGCTGTAACTGAGATATGGGCCATCCGCAGCCTGGGTGACGAGATTCTGCGGGGCGGAAACGGCGGCGGATTTCCCTGGTGCCGGGAACATCTGGTGACGGGATACACGCCACAGTGGTACCAGCACTTTGACCATACGGACGATACGGGCATCGTGGCCGATGCCGCTATCCTGACTTCCGAATCGAACTCACGCTGGTATAATTATTACGTGGAAGGATTGCGCTGGATGGTGGAGAATATGGACATCGACGGCATCTACCTGGACGATGTGTCCTACGACCGCCGCATCCTGAAACGTATGCGCCGCGCCATGGAAAGCGTGAAGCCGGGATGCATCATCGACCTCCACTCCAATACCGGATTCTCCAAAGGCCCGGCTAATCAGTATGCCGATTTCTTCCCTTATATAGATAAGGTGTGGTTCGGCGAGAGCTTCCTCTATGACAAGATGCCCCCCGCCAATTGGCTGGTAGAGTCCTCGGGCATTCCGTTCGGACTGACCGGCGACATGCTCTACCGTGGCGGAAATAAGTGGCTGGGCATGCAGTATGGCATGACGGTGCGCCACCCCTGGGAAACGGAAGGCGTCATCTGTGACCCACGTATCGTATGGAAGGTGTGGGACGACTTCGGCATAGCCGATGCAGCGATGCTGGGATTCTGGGAGAAACAACCTGCCGTCACCGCATCCGATGCAGCCGTCAAGGTAACGGCCTACCGCAAGACCGGCAAGGTGCTGCTGTCCATAGGTAACTATTCGGACGAGGTGAAGAACGTGCGGCTGTCCTTCGACTGGAAGCAGCTGGGACTGGAGGACGGCAAGGTGCAGCTGATCGCTCCGTATGTGGAAGACTTCCAGCCTGCCAACCAATGGGGGACAGACGGAGAAATAACCATACAGCCTCACAAGGGATGGCTGATTTATGTACAGGAAAAGGAATAAGGCACGGTGACAACGACCGGGTCTGCATAAACTTTTTTATTCGTCCGGCCTCGCACCCTGTTGTGCGAAGCCGGACTTTTTTTGATTGATAGGCATTCCGCTAGCACTGTTCTTTCATTTAAGTTATAAATAGTTTCCATGAGGGCATAAAAAAGCATAAGTTTTTTTGTATATTGCAGAAAAAGAACATTTTTAAAGTGATCAAATAATATAATACTCAGCTTTATGCCATTGCAAAAAGTAACAGATTTTCTTTTAGAAATCAGCGCATTCTTTAAAAATAATGATGCGCATAAAGCAAAGTATTCCATCATGGATGTGATTAAATGGTTAAAAATGTCAGAAATGTCCCTTTTCGGGATGAGAAGCAAACGCAATAATGTGTATTCTTTGTTGCAGGTGTTTCAAACGTTACTTCTGTATCCATGTTTCATGATTCGTAATCCTTATAATTATGGAGGTTCTTCCTTAAAGCCGCCTAATGGACTGTAAGAAAGATATATTCTATCGCTTTATGAACAATCCGGGCATTGACTGGCGAAAGCTTCTTTATTACCTTAATCTTCAGTTGTGGTCGAAAATCAAAGTACGCTCCGAGCATAAATCTGAAAACGCCTGTCTGATTGTGGATGATACGGATTATCCCAAAAACGGGAGGCGTACCGAAAACATCGGAAGAGTATACTCCCATGTACAGAACCGTTGCATCCTTGGGTTCAAGACTCTGTTTCTTGCTATCACAGACGGTAAGTCCCAACAGATTCTTGACTTTGTCATTCTTGGGGAGAAAGACAAAAACGGAAACTTTGGTATGTCCATCAAGGAACTCAAAGAACGCTTCACAAAAAAACGTAAGGAAAAGGAATCCTTGCAGGAGCGTATCAAAGAATATTCCAGGAAAAAGACGGATTTCATGATTGACATGATTAGAAGAGCCATCAAAAGAGGCGTCAAGTTCAGATATGTTCTGGTTGATAGTTGGTTCGCCAATAAGAAAATTATCCGTTTCATTCATTCCCGTCACATCAAGTGTGATATGCTCATAAACGGACTGCATTTACGTGTCATTCCTTGTCTTCAATTCATTATATATGGTTCTTTAGTTTTAGTGACACCAATAATTTTCCTTCAAATTTCCCGCCCCAGTGCCGGACTTCCTTGTAGGATGGTTCGTGGGAAGTATATCTTTGTCAATATGCTATAACTTTTCTTTCAGAACTGCATTTGTTACCGTTCTTTTTACTCTTATTATAAATAATTATCATCAATAACTATATTCAAATGAAAATCAATCTATTGCCTGCACTGCTATACCTTTCTTGTCGAATTAGCTAACTCGACATTATTGAGTTAGCTAATTCGGTAGGAATCACCTATTATATCTGTTATCCGCTTTTTCGAGGAACAGGGTATCTGTCTGTATCAAGGCTGCGGGCATATGCTGCCTATTTGCCACGGATAGAGCGTGGGGATGAACTTCTGAAACGTGCTGCCGGCTTCGTCCGGTCGCTTGCCGGGAACAATGGCTTTGGTGACCGCGTCCGGACGGCCCTCCTGCGTCACGGTAATGGTGGCTAAGGTGACGTTGGTGTATTTGCCTTCCCAAACAGTGATGGTGGCCGTACGAGGTTGGCTACTGGTGTTTTCAAGCACTTGTAGTGGCCCTAACGTGATGTCGCTCATGCCACGTGTCTTGGCTGACTTCACAATCCAGTCCACGTCCCAAGTGGCTCTTATTTTTTCCGGCCAATTGGTTTGTCCGGTGATGGAAAATATACCGCCCTTGTAATCGAAATTGAAGTTTTCTTCGTTAATCTTTGAAAATTGGCTTCCATACTGCACCACACGGATGGTCTCTTGGTAATCGCCTCCCTTTATTTTGAGGGTGATGTGCCCGATGCGGGGTGGATATAGCTCATAGTAGGGGTCAATGCGGAAGTCCCATCCGGCGTGATACCGACCGTCTTCACGCTTCCAGGCTTCGGTAGGCGGCTGTGGATTGGACGGATCGGGGTATATCCAGTCCACATCCGGTATCATCTCGAACTCGAAGCCGATGAAACCTCCCAAGCCCTGATTGATAGGTTCGGAGAGACAGTCGGGATGGATGACAAAGTCAATGGCTCCTCCTCGCTGCGAAAATCTACCATTGTCGCAATAGTAGTAGTGGTTGCTGATCTTGAAGGGTGCATCGTCCGGCTGTTTGTAGCACACAAGCGTATCGTACATGATAGTTTTGAAGGAGAAGCCCGTGTAATAGTTGTCAGACAGCTTGTCGCCCCATCGGTCGGGGATGTCGGGGAATCCGTTCTTTGTATTCTCATAGTCAAAGGTTTGCTCGAGGGTCAGCTTTAAGACGCCTACCGTCTTCTCCTTGTCGTCCGACAGAATCTTCATGTCTGTATGGTAGTCCTGCGTGCCGGTGTTCTTCGGATAGGTCAGCATCTGCGGACCGTTATCGGCCGTCCGTTCGATAAAGAAGCCGTCGCTTTCGGTAAACGTTATTCCGTAGGCCAAGGCCTCGTTAGAATCCGGATCCCAGTTGTCGTGTACTTTGGATCCCTCTACGCTTAAGACGATACCGTGGTTGTAGGCAAAGTTGAATGTGCCATCCGGCAAGTCAAGGTAGGGGTTGCTCCGCTTGCCCGACCCTAAGATGTCAACCATCTGCCCGGCATCTAAGCCCAGCAAGTCGTCGTAGGTCACTTTCCTGCCGAAGTAGGCCTCCAGTTTCTTCACCTCCTCCGGAGTGAGCCAGACACGGGCAGGTCCGCTCAGCGAATAGAGGTCGTACTGCCCCATATAGGGCGTGTGGCTTTGTATCTGTTCGCCTTTGACGTAGCGGATATAGGTATTCTTCAGTTCGGTAGTGCGCAGGTTCTTCAGGTCTACTCCGGACACCTCGCGGGCAGAGCCGTAGTAGGTCTTGACCAAACTGTTGCCGTCAAACTCCATCCTTGGAATCTCCTCCTTCCGATAGTCGATGAAGAGGTCGGTCTCCGGCAGAGAGGCAAGAGAGCCATAGTTATCCATGATATGATAGGGCTGGGTGAACTTTGCTCCACTGAAGAGGAATCCGTAGTCGTTTGTTGTGGATGCGGCACGGCTTCCGTCGCTGTAGTTGCGGATTCGCATGCAGGTGGGTACGTAAGAGGCTTCATACCAGTCGGCGGGTTGGTCCAGACTGGGATTAAAAGTGATATTTCCGGACTCATCTTGTACGAATCCTTTGACATCCCATGCCATATACATGTCATAGGTAGTCTTAAGCAACTCTCTTCCATACCGACTTTGTATCAGCAGAATCTGTTGCATGCGGCCGGTATTTTTGTCCTTGATGTTGATGATTGCCTCACGGTCAAAGTCGGGATTGCCGTTCTTGAGGAAGGAAAAGCTCAGCATGGAACCGTCTGTGGTACAGGTAATCCAGTTCTGTTCGGTCTCCATTGTCAATGCGGCATCCGTCTGCTTCCGGAAAGTCAGTGTTCCGGCGTGGTAGGATGTCTTGCATGCCGTTCGAGCCACGACCAAGGCGTTTGAGGGTGCCTGATAGATAGTAACCGCCTGCGTCGTTTTGCCGTCCTTTTCGGTGAATACGATTTGCGCCTCACGGCCATCGTAAGAGTCATTGGGTGCTACCGTGAAGTAGTGCGTGTAGGCGGATACAGCTTTTGTGGAAGTTTCGGTCAGCCAGTCGGAAGCGGGCATCTGCACATTGTAGGTGGTGTTACTGCGTAGCTGCACTTCGATGGTTTCTCCCTTGCTATCTACCAGATACTCCCGCTGACCCAGCACGAGCATAGAGCCGCTGCCTGCCTGATAGACGCTAACCTGTTCGGTTAGTCCGCCGCCGGTCAGGGTGATGACAGTCTGCCGCGTTTCTGGATTTGTGTTCTCATCGACTTGGAAGGTCAGCGTGGTTTCCGTCAGGGCGCGGATCTTGGTGTCGGCAGTCTTCAGCCAGTCTATGCCCGGCTCTATTTCGGCACTGACCTGTACATTGGCTTTCAGGTTGAGGGTGAACGTTCCTCCATCAGCTTCCAGTTCCACCTTATGTGAAGTCAGCAGCAGGGCATCGCGTTGTTTTTGAGTGACAGTCAAGACAGTCCGTTGTCCGGCACAAGTTAGGGTAATGGCGGCATTGCGCTCATCGTAAGTGTCGTTGGGGGTGGTAGAGATAGTCAGGGTCGCTTCACCTGCCGAACCTTGGGTGGGCTGTACACTGACCCAGTCTGCCGCACGGGTCACGGCACCAACCTCGGCCTTCCAATCTGCCGTGGCGGTGAAGGACAACGTCGTCGTTCCGCCCATTTGCTCCAAGACAGGAGCAGTGTTTTCGTCAGCAGGAATAATGATGCTTTGTTCCGGTTCATCGGGTACAATAGGAGGTACGGTTTCTTTCTCATCACCGCATCCCTGTCCCAGCAGCAAGAATGCGACAAGACCGGAACAGATAAAAAAATTTGTTCTTGAACGTTTCATATTCTTTTTTCATTTAAGTTAGTTATATCGTGAAATACGTCATCGCTGATATGTCTTTGACGCACATGGGTTCCTAACCAGTCGATAACCATGCGGCATTCCTATTTTGTTATATTTTACACAAATGTTCAATATAATATAAACAATATTAATCGTTTACATATGGTTTTTCATTTTATATAATAGCAAAAGTTGGACATAAGGGAAAATAAAACGGGAAGTTTCCTTTAGAAAAATGACCGAACAAAGAAAATGGATACCACAAGATATACATATTGTAAATCCTCCATGCTCTTCCCAGTCCCTTGGAAGTTTTTTATTTAAACGTGAAGCGTGGAACTGCATGCCACGTCTTAAACTGGAGGTCCTGAGAAAACCTTTACGACAGATATGGTTATAGCAGCCCACGCTATAGCGTGAGAACCACTATGCTATCCTTGTCGTACTTTGAAATTTCTCAGGTTTCCAGTCTACAAGATAAGCATAACGCTTCTTCTTAAATCTAAAATGTCCTGAACGGATTGTATCTCGTTCAACTGCAAAGATATAACTTTTTAATCACACACAATCATTTCAAATACAAAATTGTTAATCTTTTTAAACGAATTGTTCATCCACGATGAGTTATCTCGTCTGAACAAGATTCACAGGTAAGCGATAGCAACAAATGGTGTGGCTATCGTGATACTCATATTTCCTCACATCACCCAATTTTCAATTCCTAAAGGACACTTCGAATAAACGGAAAGGAAAGCAGGTTTAAAGTGTGCCAATGGTCCACACATCTTATCTACCGGATTGACGGCTTCCGTCTTCCTGGTGAACGATTTTGTATATACCCGCAGCGTGTCAAATCTGCGCAAATAACGTTTTTGGGGGAATTCTGAAAGTCACGGAGTATATAAAGGAGTTCGACAAATCCCTGTTTTTAGATTCGGTGAACTCATTTCTTAGGTTTCAACCGGAAAGAATCTGGAAGATAATGATTTTTTCAGCGCCCTCGGTTTCCTGTCCGTTCTTGTCACATTCGTCTTCTCCATCCGTCTGATATTGGGATTTGTACTTCTTTTCTTCCGAAATTGCGACTTTGGAGCAAATATTTCCGCCCTTCCCCGGAGGGCGCTGTTTCTGTCGGACAAAACAGTTTTTGTCTGACGGAAACACAACTTGCCCTGTTCGTTTGAACAGAGAATCCTCATAAATTCGGATTACCGTGCGGCGTGAGCTGTGTACCGTGAACCGATTAAGGAGGGATGTATTCCGACAGTGCAAAACTACTCCGGTTTTATTCATTATGGGGATAGAATTATATGACTTATAATGACGGGTAATGCCATATGATGACAATCCGGTTTAAAGACGGTGACGGAATCGGATGATTTTTCTACTTTTGGACATCTGACAAGGATATGTCGGTCCGTCAGGATACTGTGACAGTCTGATTTTAGCAGTATACCATATCCTTATATTCCTGTATTCCTATTTCTTTATGTTCTTATGTTCCTGTGTTGAGGAAACGGCATGTCAATATATTAACATGTCAAGATTGGAACAGCATAGTATGGTGAAAGAAAAAAAGGCTATTGTCACCGGATAGGGTGATGTCAGGGTATCGGTGGAATACGGGCATGGGCTGTCATTCCGTTACCCGGTTCAGATGTTGTTGCCTTGTTCCCTGAACGGCAGGGTGTTTCCGGACCACAAGGCAATCTGCCATTACTGTAGCAAGCGGACGTGGTGTCCGGATAAGGGTATGTTATTGGAAAGTGAGGGAGACTGGACGATAAGGATAAATCCGGTCCGGGCAGTTTTTGAGCTTTCTCCCATGAGAAAAGGGGTATCCGACCTTGCCTGCGGATACCCCTTATACATCGGTTCTTTAGTCCGTTTTATTATCTGAGAATAGGATTGGAAAGCAGTATCTTGTAATAGACGACTCCTCCTACTTCCATCGGTGTCTTTGCCATCATGAACTGTACGCTTTTTCTTTCCACCCTTGCCTGCTGCATGAGCCTGTGTACGATGAACCCCGCCGAAAACCTTGCACACCGTTTGTCTTTCCATACGATGAAGCCTTCGTTGTCGTCAGCCCGGCAAATGTACCAGTCGCCCGTCTCGTCGTCATGGGCGAAGTTCACCCTTCCGCCGCCGAGTATTCCCAGCTCGATTGACATCGTTTTAGACAGATAGACGGTTCCCCTGCTGTCCAGGTTGATAGTCCGCTTGCCCTTGTATGTGACTTCCTGCGGACGGGAGTTCTCCTTGTTGTATACTATCAGTGCCATAACTTCCTTACTTTCCGGTTAAACAATTTTTCAAAACATCAATACATGAAACTTTCTACCGCCAGCATCTGGCTTCTCCATGCGAAACCGTCGTGAGTGCGTACCGCATCCATAATCCTGCATACCTTTTGGGAAATGGCCGCTGCCGATATGCCCATGCATTCCGCCAGTGCCTTGAACGAGAATTGTGCTTCATAGAACCTGAGCATGAACATGCGGTATTCTTCGTATGGGAATTTCTGGCGTATGAAACGCAGGATGTCTTTCACCAGCCTTTCGCAGCCGTTCAGGTCGTCTTCCGATATGAATTTCGCCTCCTCACCGCATCTGAGGAAGAAGTCGTCTTCGGGATGTGTGTACCTGTTCTCCTTCCTGATTTTCACCAGTGCCGCCTTCCTGTAGCATCCGATGAAATACGCCTCATAGTCCGTTATGTCCTTTCCCGGTGCCATTACCTGCTTTCTTACGAACAGGTAGGTGTCGTGGAAATTGTCCTCGTCCGGCATGCCGTATTTCCGGAGTGAGGTCCTCAACCTGTTGTAGGATTTCGTGAACCACTCGTTGAACATTCTTTCCTTTTCCGTGCTCTTGTCTGTCATAGCCTTATAATTTTTTGTTATACATCGCCTACGTTGGTAGGCATTCTTATTTCTTGTGCTTTTTTTCAGTTTGTTTTTCGGCGGTCTCCGGCAAGGCTTGCCGTGAAAAAATACGCTCACGCGAAGCGTGAGGAAGATTTTTTCACGAGCAACCAGCCCGCAGGGCCGCCTTGCGGGACCGGCCTGAAAAACAACTATTTTTGCCGCAAGAAATGAGGATGACAGACTTGTCACGGCCTGTTTATGGGATAGGGAAATAAGCATGGGGGAATTCAGACGGCGGGTGAGCCTCGCTTTCACAACATTTTGCCATGTGGCCTCACATATGCCGTCATCCTTTTCGGGGGGATATCCAGGAAAGGATATGTCCTTTATGCGGTTCCGGTATCCAATCCGGCAAATCTCCGCCCCGCCGAAAATACGCCATAACAAAACTTTCCATTTACAGACGGATATTCTAACTTTGTGTCCGACAAAAAAGAAAAGGCAGGGAGTGGAAACAGTTTCTTACAGTCAGGGATCGCTGTCGGGATAGAGGCTGCACATCCCCCCTGTCCTGAAGTAAAAGAACGGCAGGCTGTATGGAAAGACGAAAGAATGTATATGAGCTGGTTCAGGAAAGGCTGGACATGATCTTCAAGGAGTTTGATAATATTTATGTGTCTTTTTCAGGCGGGAAAGACAGCGGCGTGCTGCTGAACCTGTGCATCGACTATATCCGGAAACATAATCTGAAAAGAAAGATAGGCGTCTTTCATCTGGATTACGAGATACAGTACAGGATGACCCTGGATTATGTGGGGCGTACTTTCGGTTGCAACCGTGACATCATGGATGTATATCATGTCTGCGTTCCTTTCCGGGTTACCACCTGTACCTCCATGTATCAGAATTTCTGGCGTCCCTGGGACGGACATAGGCAGGACTGCTGGGTACGTCCCCTTCCCGGGGGTGCGCTGACGGTTGAAGATTTCCAGTTCTACAATACCCGCATGTGGGACTATGACTTTCAGGTGGAATTTTCCAGATGGTTACACATGGGGAAACACGCCCGGCGTACCTGCTGTCTTGTGGGTATACGTACCCAGGAAAGCTATAACCGCTGGCGTACCATTCATAAAGGGGTAAAGGAGCGGTATAAGAATTATGAATGGAGTACTAAAATAGATGAGGGCATATATAACCTTTACCCGCTTTTTGACTGGAAGACAAGTGACATCTGGGTTGCAAACAGCAGGTTCGGATGGGACTACAACCGCCTGTATGACCTTTACTATCAGGCCGGGGTGAGTCTGGAACGGCAGCGTGTGGCCAGTCCCTTTATCAGTGAGGCAATAGAGAGCCTCTCATTGTACAAGGTCATAGACCCTGACATGTGGGGACGGATGATCGGGCGGGTCAACGGGGTGAATTTTTCCGGCCTTTATGGGAATACCGGTGCCATGGGCAGACAAGGTGTCCGTCTTCCTGAAGGGCATACCTGGAAATCATTCATGGAATTCCTTTTTTCCACCCTTCCGGAGCATGCCCGTAACAGGTACCGGAAGAAACTGGAGACAAGCATCAGGTTCTGGAGGGACAAGGGCGGTGTGCTCAGCGATGAGGTGATACGGAAGCTGAAGGAGCGCAACATTCCGATACAGGTCGGGGAAAAGAGCAACTACAGGACGGACAAGAAACCGGTGAGGATGGAGTATCTTGATGACATTGACATTTCCGAGTTTAAGGAAATCCCCACCTATAGGCGGATGTGTATCTGTATATTGAGGAATGACCATACCTGCAAGTATATGGGGTTTGCATTGACCCGGGAGGAAAAGGAAATGAGGGATTATGCGTTGAAATGTTATGGCGACGTGCTTAAAGGAAAGCAATAATTCCCGTTCCCTGAATGTTTGCAGATTCGTTTTTTGAAAACGGACAGGCATTCATGGATGCGGATGGGCCGTGATGTCCGGTTCTTATGACCGTTTGATCCCGTCGTTTTTCCGCCCCGTCAAAAGCAGGGAAATGTTTCCGGAAATCGGAAGTATAAAACCGGCAGGCGGTCCGGGAGCATCCTGTCCTGCGTCGTTACCGGCAGTGGAAAGTCCTGGCGGGGACACATGGCCTGACATATGCCGCCTTTTTGTGTCATAAGCTGCCACCCGGCTGAAAATGTTTGGAATACCGGCAAAAAGTGGGTTATATTAGCGGCATGAAAAATGAATCATGTATGACCCGAATGATATAAGGCTTATGGAGATTATCTGTTTTGAGAGAAAGGCGTTCGAGGAGTTCGCCATGAAAATCGAGCGGTTCATCCGGCTGGTGTCGGACCTGCCGCACCTGAAGGATGCGGGCAAGACGGCCGGGTGGCTTGACCACTGCGATGTCTGCCGGAAGTTGAAAATCAGCAAGCGTACTTTGCAGACCTTGCGTGACAACGGCACGCTCGCCTATACCAAGATAGGCAACCGTACCTATTACCTGCCGGAAGACGTGAAGCGTATCGTCACGAAAGTTGAGGACAGGCGCAGGGAAGCCCGGAGCAGGGGGCGGGAGATCTGAAGGATAATGATTGTGTCACTAAAACCGAAGAATCATGTATAATGAATTGAAGACAGGGGATGATGCGTGGATGAAGTCCGTTCATGAGCGCATCGACCGGCTGTCGGTGGTAATCGACGGCCTTTCCAAAGACGGGGGGATTTTGCCAAAAGAGGATGAATATTTGTGTGACAGGGAAGTGGCATGCCTGCTGAAGGTCAGCCGCAGGACACTGGGCGAGTACCGGAGCAACGGCACGCTTCCATACTATGTCCTCGGCGGGAAGGTCCTGTACAGGCGGAGCGAGATTGAAGAGGTATTGAACAGGGGCTACCGGAGCGCCTGCAGGGCGCAAGGCGGCTGAAAAGAATCGGGGGGCTGCCGTCCGCCCCTCCCCTTCATTTTTTTCACCGGGCGGATAACGCTGTTCTGCCCATAAAGCACTTATATGCATAATTCATGTTTTCTGTCCATGAATTATGCTTCTGCAACCATACCGGCATCACATAACGGAATGTGGAAACATTTTTCCGGTATGGCGGCAAGACACGGGAATTCCCTTATAAGGACAGTCCCATATTTTATTATGTTGTTATTCTGAAGCCCGGTGCACAGTAAGTTGTGGGAAAGGAAATCCGATCCCCTCTTCATTAAATGTCGTATAAACAATTTCATTGATATCATATAAGACATTCCAGTAATCAGCAGTCTTTACCCAGACACGGACGGTAATGTCAACGCTGCTCGCACTTAATGAGCCTAAAACGATGATAGGGGCGGGAGTGTCCAGAATACGGTTGTCTGCATGAATGATACGCCGCAATACGGTTCTGACCCTTTGTACATCCTCTCCATATTCCACCCCGAATACCCATTCGACACGGCGCATTTCCTGTTTGCTGTAATTAATCACGGCATTTCCGCTGAGCATCCCGTTGGGAACGTATATCATCCGGTTGTCAAGAGTGGAAAGTATGGTATGGAAGATCTGTGTGTGGAAGGGCATATATCATAATCTTGTTTCCTATATTCATCCGTAAATTGAAACACTGAACAATGCTTTTCAAAGTTCCAATTCAATTTACCAATGCAAGTCCCCCACAGATATACATTCACTATAATCGGCTCTTTCTTCATACCATCTTACGTTTACCGTTAATTTTTTGTATTCTTTTACCTGTTTTTTCATTGATTAGGAAAGGGGAGTCTGGAAGTTCTGGAACCAAACCGACAACACCTTCAAGAGTTCCGCTTATACGCAAAATCTTAAGCAATGTACTTAGGGCAATATCACTTACTTTGCAAGATTCTATTCTCTTAATAGTAACGATGGATACTCCTGCCTTATCCGCAAATTCTTGCTGAGAAAAACAGCAGCTAAGTCTTATAGCCTTAACTCTCTTGCAGATTTCCTTAACAATACATTCATCTGAAAATTCGTATATTGTATATGTATCATATAACCTTTTCATAGAAAAAACATGTTTAGGTATCATTTTTGATACAAAAATACCGATAAATCTGAAAATCACCAAATTAAGAAACACTTTTTTTATAATCTTCTGCCGCGTTAGCAAACAAGAAAAAGCGGCACCAGGCCGCTTCAATCATTTGCCGGCTTTTTTCTTTTTAGGAACAGCCTTCTGTTTAGGCTGATCCGGTTTTTCTTCTTCTTTTTCCGGGAACAAGTGTAGTGGCTGCATATACATTACAACTGCAAACATGTAAGAGCAATACAATATAAATTTGCATATATTGGCAAAATGATAACAAAAATTACCTAACAGTGCTTTGAAATTCAAATTATTAATGTACTTTTGCTAAAAAAATAAAAATATCATGAAAATTAAATTTTTAAGTGCAGTTTTAATAACTGCTTTTATAGCTGTTACAGGTTATGATGCATATGTTTCACAGCAAGATGCGAATATGTTGGATTTGGCAATAACCAATGTTGAAGCTTTAGCTTTGGGTGAAAACGGTGAATTAGGATGTGGTGGTCATTCTACTTGGGTTCCTAATCACTATTTAGGAACAGCTAATTGTTGGAATGGAGGTTCGCATAAAAAATGCAAAGAGATGTCAGGTGTTTGTTGCAATCCATCTGAACAAACAGATTGCGATGGCATTCTAAAGAAAAAGTAAAAACAAGTCTTAAAAAAACATACGTAATTAAAGAAAAATATCGACAGTTTGTTGATAAACAAACTATCAATATAAAAAAGTTCGTTAATAATTAGCCAAGTTTAAGCGGCTTAGACTTGGCTAATTATTAACGAACTTTTGATAAAATGTAAGATTATGAAACTCATTTGTTATTTGATGTTTTTTTTATTCTTTGGAATAACCTCTTGTACTAGTACTAGTAAAAAGGAGCTGAAATACGAAAATGGAACAATAGATGTTATAAACCTTAAATTATATCAGAAAGAAAATATAATACGACTGTCAGAGATAGCAGATTCTATTCATTATATATCACTAGAAACATCAGACTCTTGCTTGATTGGAGCTATCGATAAAATATTACGGACTGATAATAGTGATATAATTGTAGTAGATAAGGATGTGGCTTCTTCTATTTTTGTATTCAATGATGAAGGGCGTTTTAAATGTCGCATCGGTACACGAGGACTAGGTATGGCGGAATATATTAAAATAGAAGATGTGACTTATGGATATGGATTTATTTATGTATGGGATAGCGTACAAAAGAAAGTCTTGAAATATTCGGAGAATGGTGACTTTCTAGATTCTTATAAGTTTGACTATACAGCTTATTCGCTATGTTGTATAAATGAAAATCTGTTATCATTTTGCTGTGATTATACTCCAAACTATTCATTATATAAGGATAAGAAATATCCAAGCGTGATATATTTCAATACAGCAGAGAATGAAATTGCTGGATATTTATATTTTAATGAAGATGTGAACAACTTGGCTTATACGTCCACACTAAATAACTTATATGACAAAAATTTATATTTGCCATTAAATGATACTATTTATAGACTAGATGCAGATTTAATATCGGCAAAATGCATTTTAAAATATGATGACAAATATTTGTTATATAAAAATGAGTACATAGAACGTAGTTATACTGAACGAATGACCGTAAATGATGCCGAAGAAGCCTGTAACAAAGGAAAATTCCCTCAATTGATAACATATTTTTCATGCGATAGTGTGCATTTATTATTTATGCGTATGAATGGTTTTCTTTATTCCGGTTTTTATTATCCTGATACGAAAGAATACAAAGAGGCATCTTCTTTGGGAAAAATTCCTATAGAGAATGATATAGATAAAAGTTTTTTGTTTTCTCCGCGATGTGTTGAAGGGAATAAAGTTTATTGTGTTATAGAACCTTCTGAAATACCGGAGAATAATAACTTACCCATAAATGTTGGGATTGATGATAATCCTGTTCTAGCTGAAATTTATATGAAGTATGGAAATAAAAAATAAAAAACATAAGTTGAAGAATTACAATCTTATAATATTTTGCTCATTAAGCTTGTGTCTATTATATTACACTAACAGAACTAATGTTGATATTAGAAAAAAATTAAAAAATGCTTCAACAACTATTGAAACATTAAGCTTAGAACGTGCATTATTATTAGACAACATAATGCTTCATTACACATATAATGATAAAAAAATACCTAATTTATTATTATATACAATAGATGGTGATTCTTTACATTTATCAGAGCTATTAAATGATGACTATAAACTACTTATAAGATTCTCTCAATTAAATTGTTCGTCTTGTATAGATGATATTTTTGAAGGTTTAAGACAGGTAGTAAATAAATTCCCATCAAATAAAGTCATATTGATAGGTACTTATGATAACCAAAGAGTTTTTCAGGCATTTATTAAGAATTATTCTTTACCATATTCTATTTATTATAGTAGAAACTCTGAAGATGTATTAAAAGAAGAAAATATCCCATATTGCTGTTTAATAAACAATGATATGATTCTCAAAAATTTAATGATTCCCATGAAGGAGATTCCGGTATATTCAAGAAGATATTATGAGATTGTCTTGAATCGTTTTTTTAAGTGAGTATAATGATAATCCGTTGGCTGAATAAATATGCGCTAATTTAATTTCGCCAACGGATTTCTATATAGTATAAGAATATGAATCGGTGGTTGGACATAATATTGAACTTATTATTTGGATGTGCATGCTTGTTCATCTTTTGGCTCCTGGCGCAAGTATTCCTCTTTTCTTCCTTCCGGATTCCGAGTGATTCCATGTCACCAGCACTTCAGAAGGGGGATTGCGTGCTTGTGTGGAAGCCGATTGTGGGGGCGCGCCTATTCAACCTGCATAGGTCGCTTCAGCTGGAGCAGACGGAGATCTACCGGTTGCCGGGGCTCAGGAAGATAAGGCGCAACGATGTAGTGGTCTTCAACTTCCCGCATCCCAATGACTGGAGCCGTATGGAGATGCATATAATGAAGTATTACATCAAGCGGTGTATCGGACTACCTGGAGATACAGTATCCATAAAAAAAGGCATGTTCAGGGTGAAAGGTGTGGATGTGCCTTTAGGGAATATTGCCTCACAGAAGCGTATAGGATTAATGCGCCCTGAGGATTTTTCAGAAGGTGTGTACAAGTGTTTCCCATACGATTCCCTACTGGACTGGAGCATAAAGGAGTTCGGACCTTTGTTTGTACCCGGCAAGGGGGATGTAGTGAAGATGGATCATACAGGCGGTGTGTTGTACCGAAAACTCATTGAATGGGAACAAAGAGGAAAAATGCAGGTAAAGGGAGATATTGTACTACTTAATGACAGTGTGATAACTTCTTACCGTTTCCACAAGAACTATTATTTCGTAGCGGGAGATCGTGGAGCAAACTCACAGGATTCACGCTACTGGGGACTGCTGCCAGAAGAGTATATAGTGGGTGTGGCGTCAAGAATATGGAAATCAGAGGACAGTTATACCGGTAAGATTTGCTGGGATAGAATATGGAAAAAAATTGAATAGAAATTTAAAATGGATGCTAAACTAAGGAAATGGGTATGCAAAGTTCTGCCGTGGTTTGTAGGAGTATTGCTTACGGGACTTGTAAGTGGAACTGTACTGGTGACAGACAGAAGCATTCCGGTTGACCTGCAAGGAACGCAGTGGATGTGGCTTGCTGCCGTAATGACTGTTGCATTACCTTTGTGGCTTGCCGGATATGTTGCGAATCCGCAACGGATTGTACGTATAGTGTCGGAATCGGTAGAATGGATGCTGATGGGATTCGGAGCATTGGAAGCCCTGCACGGCCTGGGACAGATTGCAGGTATATATCCATCAAACCATTCGCTTTTTGTTCTTACGGGAACATTCTATAACCCCGGTCCATATTCAGGCTATATAGCAGCCATCCTTCCGGTAGCCCTGCACCGGATGTTAGTGTTGAACGGAAAGAAAGACCTCCTTTTAGTCGTGCAGTATTATCTCTCACTATGTGTGCTGATACTGATATGCTGTGTGCTTCCGGCGGGTATGAGCCGTGCAGCATGGATTGCTTCTCTGGTTTCGTGCGGATATGTGGTTCTCAGGCTATACCGTGAGAAAATAAAATCTTTTGTATTAAGACACAGATATGCCTTATTGGGCGTGCTTATAGTCGGTACGCTGTTTGCTACTGGAATGTATTTCATAAAACGTGACTCGGTTGACGGTCGTTTGCTTATATGGAAAATAACTACCCAAGCCATTGCTGACAGTCCATGGGGTGTAGAAGGCGGAAAAACTTTTTCTGCCTTCTACGGTGATGTCCAGGAAAGATACTTCACAGATTGTAAATATTCAGATTCGGAGGCATGGGTAGCTGGAACACCCGACTTTGCCTTCAATGAGTATCTGCAGATTGCTGTTGAATATGGTGTGTGGGGGTCTGTGTTATTTGTAACTGTATTGCTTATGTTGTTGAAGATAGCCGGGAATTGTAAACATCTTGCAGGAATGGGCGGATGCCTTGTATCGCTTATGGTATTTGCATGTTTTTCCTATCCAATCCATATCCCGGCTATTGTTTCTATTTGGTCTTTGGTGGTAATTGTGCTTTGTGGTGAAGGCTTGGTGATGATGAAGTATAGGTTGATTCCCAAAATAGTTTTGCTATCGGTTGTAGCATCCGGATTAATTGTTTCAATAAAAATACATGATTGGTACTCCATACGCACGCAGGCTGTACGCGAGTGGATGCCTGCAAGGGTTTTGTATAATTCTGGAACGTTTAAGGCGGCTGTTAAAGAGTATGGTAAGTTTTATGAAAGGATGAACTGGCATAAAGATTTTTGTTTTGAGTATGGAAGGGCATTATACAAAGCCGGAAGTTACGGCAAAGCGGAAGAAATTCTGCTTGAAGCCATGACGGTCAGCGGAGATCCGATGATATTGAATATTTTGGGACGCAATGCACAGGAAAGGGGTGAGTATGAGAAAGCAGAGAAATATTTGATACGTTCTACCCACAGATTGCCGGAGCGTATCTATCCCCATTATTTACTTGTAAAACTTTATTCGGAGTCTGAGTATTTTAACAGAATAAAGCTTATTAAAGAGGCAAAATATGTACTTAATGCTAAACCTAAGGTAAATTCTATAGCTATAAAAGAAATGCGGCAGGAGGTAAAAAAAATATTAAAAGATAAAACCTAGATTATGAAATACCGAGTATAGACCTTATTGTTCCTAATAAATAAGTAACTTCGATTTTTCTTTTGAAGGAGTTAAAAATCGAATACTATATAATGTACAAATTCATATGGTAAACCAACAAAAAATTAATAGAGTATGAATATATTAAATATAAAACACAGCCTTTCTTTACTAATGTTTTTCCTTCTATTATTTTCTGGGTGTGCTACTAAGGTTGACCGTTTGGAATATGCTTTAGAGTTTGCGGGAGAAAACAGGAGAGAATTGGAGAAAGTGTTGGAATATTATAGTGATGACAGCCTTAAATTTCGTGCAGCATGTTTCTTGATAGAGAATATGCCGCGCTGGTATGCTTATGATGGATGGCAGTTGGATACATTGGAAGTATTGATGAGAAAGGACAGGGAGGGTATTCTTTCAAAGGATGATAAGATGCGCTGGAATAGTTTTGATTATCACGCATTAAATAAGATATATGATTCGAAAGTTATAACTTCAGAATACCTGATAGAGAATATAGATTTGGCTTTTCAGGAATGGCAGAAGCGTCCATGGAATAAATCTTTATCCTTTGATGACTTTTGTGACTTGATACTTCCATATCGTATAGGCAATGAAAGATTGTCCGACTGGCGTTCGTTATACAATGCATATTATGGGAATCTGCTTGATTCAATTTATACCGGTAGTGATGTGCTGGAGGCTTGTAAATGCATTAATGATGAGCTCAACAGGCAAAGTTACAAATATAGTGTGGAGTGGAATGTGCCACATAATAGAGCCGACTATCTTTTTGAGACAAGAATTGGGTATTGTCGTGAAGTCAGTGATCTGATACAGTATGCTATGCGTTCCTGTGGTATTCCTGTAGCTGCCGACTTTATGCCATATTCTCCGGACTATCGTTATTCGCACGAATGGAATGTGGTACGGGATACCACAGGCAGGTATATTCAGTTTGGTTTTGACGGTCTTGATCCTGTCAGGGATAAGGTTATGGATGATGGACGCAGGAAGGGAAAAGTGTACCGTTACTGTTATGCTTTACAGAACGAGAGAGAAATATTACGCAAACATTCCGGTTGGAATATTGGCGGTGCCGAAGGTCTGTATTGGAAGGACGTTACTTCCGAATATTTTGGACATAATCAGGCTGTTGTAAATGTTTTTACTACAGGAAAGCCTTTTATAGGCTTATCTGTTTTTTCCACTAATGGCTGGCAGATTATAGGAGAAGGGGTTTGTAAGAATAGTGGCAAAGCTATTTTTGATAATATTGAACCATCTATCATATACGTACCGGCCAGTCAGAACAACGGAGTTAAGCCTGCCGGATATCCTTTTATGCTTGACAGCGAGGGTAATGTTGAAGAATTTGTTCCTGATACAGTAAATCTTGAAAAGGTTATACTTAAAAGAAAAATGCCATTGATACCACGGGTTGCAGCTTGGGGATATTCACAAATTGAAGCTCGCATAGAGGGTGATACTAATATAAACTTTAAAAAACCAAAACTGATAACAGAAATAAAGGATACTATGGACTATACCTTTCAGGTTTTTAGGGGATTGTGCTCTGAACCTGTAAAATATATAAGATATGTACCCCCTGTTGGATTATTGCAACTCGCCGAATTGAGACTTTACCAAGATACAGCTCTTAAGAATGAAATAAAAATCACTCCTCTTACGGATGTGACCTATGTAAAAAAAGTTATAGATGGAGATATATTGTCTTATATATATCGAAAGTCAAAGGGTTTAATTGAACCATTGATTTTTTCTCTTGATTCCTTACAGCAAATAAAAAGACTTTATTTTATAGCAAGAACGGATGATAATTATGTGTGGAAGGGAGATGCGTATGAACTTCTTTATTTTGATGGCAAGAAAGGCTGGAAATCGCTGGGAGTGAAAATTGCTACATCAAAACAGATTTGTTTTGATGCACCAAGGAATGCATTGTTATGGTTAAGGAATAGAACTAAAGGCAGGGAAGAGCAAGTTTTTATATATAAAAATAATAAACAATGGTTTAATTCAGATCTTAATTCTGATTTGTAAATAAAATATAAATAATTAAGGTAGCACAAGCATGTAGATTTAAATTAAGTATTCACTCTGTAAAAGGTTTTCGTTATAAATAGAAACCTGAACTATACGGTATTTTAAATGTATAAATCGTAGTGTATAATCTGTTAATCTATTTCTTGTAAAACTAGACTACGTCACATAACAAGGAATAAATAAATTGAGTAGGAGGTAAACACTTAAAAATATAATAGTCATTTTTCTTTTCATGATATCTTTCCATTTAAATTTATATTATTGTTCAGTTTCACAAATGACTGCAAAAATAGAAATGCAATTCATTGATTATTGGTATTGTAATCTTATTTTTTTGTTAGTGAATATTATATTCTTAATCCTCTTTTTGAATTTCATTTTGAACTATTAAGATATGGATATTCCGTCAATGCATAACCGGAACTTTCTTTTCTCATGTAATATACTGTACGGGGATAAAAATTATCTGCCAATAAAATCCACCGACTCATTATCAGGAGAAAGATGTAGTGGAAATTTATCTTATGGTTTTTGATAATATATATTAAGTAATGAGAGGATATATGATGGATTTGAAAGGGAATGGAACGGCATCAGTATTTATTATATTAATAACCGGAAATTAAAAAGGTTATTTTACTTGTCTGTTTGAAAATAGAGGTATTATTGGTTTATAGTTTAGAACATTGACAGGGGGAAGCGGTTTAGGATTTATTATTCCTCTATACCACTTCTTTCCTGTTGATTCTTATTATATCAATTTAAATCCTTTACCGTCAGAGTCCAGCTTCCCCTCACGTGCCAGCCATCCCAATCCAAGATAGAGCGATTGGCTGGAAAGTTTGGTCAAGGTCAGTAATTCTTTTTCTGTCAATGTTTTCTCTGAGCTGTTGAGTGCGTTCCAAATCTTACCCGCACCGGTTCCTACAATATCAGGAGTAATGATTTCTATAGGTGATGTTACGGCTGTTTTCTTTATTGTAGTTTTTTTGCTTGTAGTTTTCTTGGTTGTTGCTTTTTTCTTGGTTGTTGTCATTGTAATATATTAGTTAAATTTTACAATGCAAAGATAAGAATTTTAAATATAACAAAGAAAAGAATGTGATTAAATATTCATCACTACGTTAAAAGATGGAGTACAGTATGAATCGTTCGGTATATAGTTTTCTTCATTTTCCGGCATCGGACATGACAACAGGCGGATATATAGTCACTGACGGACAGCATCAGTATGGGGGATATGCATCTACAAAATGCAGGGGCAGGCTGCAATACCCATCCACATGCAATGCAGAGGGAGCAGGAGAGCCTTCCCCGCAGCAGAAAAAAAACAGGCGGTTTCATGGCGGTTCCGGCATGAAAAGAGGCTCCGGAACAGTTGTTTTGTTACACATGCACTACGTCGGTCGCAGTTTTCGCCTTCTGAATCTTCTTCACGTCCGTTCCTGCGTTTTCGGAGCGTTTTTCCGGCAGAAAATTTCACCATACGGAAATTTTCTGCCGGAAACCGAAGGGAAAACGCGCAGACCCGCAGGAACGGGCGAACTTTGATGAAGAGGGGGGAAACTTCAGCCGGTCGGATGGTATCATAGATTTTCTTCTCCATCTTTTCCGGCCTACGGGACAGGATTTTCATGCCATTGTTCCAATGGGAATAATAGCACTTCCATCATGATCGGAGATTTTCTTACTTTATTGATGTTTTAGCAATTAAAGAACCGTCACCTGACAATATCTGTACTTGTTAAAAAAGAAAAATAAAAGATGTTTTGCATATTCCGTAAAAAATCGTATCTTTGCATAAGTGCGTTGTACATCAGCGCATTTGATGCAAAGATGTAGAAATCAGAACGGTTGCCAATTCATTACCTCGTTTTTTGATGATGCACGTAAACTTTTTATTCTTAGTGGATTAGAAAATTCTTCCAAAAATAGAAAATATTTGTCATATTGAACTTTATTTTTTCCACAATGATTTTCCGGGCACCTCACCATAATATACATCCATCGGTTTTTTCATTCCTATGCTCATATGCGGGCGTTCATTATTGTAGAAGTCAATCATTTCTGCAATCTGTTCCCTGGCCATCTCCTTATCCTTGAACAGTGACATGCCATATATCCACTCTGTTTTCAGGATGCCGTTCATCCTCTCCGCTACCGCATTGTCCGTCGGATTGTAATCTTCGGTCATGCTCACACGTATATGATGAGTGACCAGTGTGTCGATATAGGCATCGCAGGCATATTGTACCCCCCGGTCGGAATGGTGGATTGTACCGCAAAGATTGCCGCCTCCGGCCTGGTTTATGGCCTGTCCCAGTGCCTGTAACGTATATTCGGCATGCAGACTGGGAGAGAGCACCCATCCTAAAACGGCATGTGAGTACATGTCCGTTACAAGATGGAGGTAGCATACGCCCCCTTCAATCCAGATGTAAGTGATGTCACATACCCAGATATGATTCGGGTATTGTGCCGTTACCCCCTTTATCAGATTCGGATACTTCTTGTAAAGATGGTTGGAGTCCGTTGTATGCCTGGGTTTCTTCGGGGGCAGCATAAGATGTTCCGAACGCATCAGATGAAGGAAGGCATCCCGGCCCCCGGTTATCTCCCCTCCATAAAGGGAGCGGAGCTCATGATATAATTTCAGCGCGCCGATACCGGGGGCCTTTGAGCGGTAGGAGCAGATGGTATCCAGGAGGGCCGTCCTGATCTGCTGACGGGACAAAAGATTTTTTTTCTTTTTGTAATAGGCCTGGGAGGACATGCCAAACAGTCCGCAAAGAGTTTTCACGCTGAGGTGGGGAAACTCTTCACGAAGGCCGGTAACTATTTGGCACCATCTTTTTTTAAGATGGAAATCCCTTCTTCTTTTTCAGTGAGTTCAATCAGTTTCTGGAAAGCATGGGAACGGAGCTTTTCAAGTTCCAACGCCTTTCGAAGACGCAAATTTTCCTCTTCAAGAAGTTCTTCTTTAGATTTTGGATTCTTTTTCATTTGAAGCTCTGACAGAAGTTCAGGGGACAAAGATAGTAAATCCGAATCAATAGGGTAGCACTTTAGCCAACGGAGAATGTAAGTATGGCTGGTTAAACCCCATTTCTTGGCAGTAGAAATCATTGACATACCGCTACTGAAGTAATCACGGAGAACTTCCAATTTGAAAGTCTCAGAATAAATCTTACGAGATAATTTAGACATAATCTTTCGTCTTTTATGTCTCTAAAAAGGTGTCAACCTAAATCCGTATAAGACAAGGCAGCTTGCACTGTATGTTGCAAAAAGACCTTGAGGATTTTTAAAAACATCAAGGTCTTTTTTGAAAACACCACCTTCTTTTTTAAAAAGCTCGGCATGTTTTTCCTGTAAGGGTAGAATGCATCCCCTCACCAAGTCGGTTATTCCTTCTTCTCCGTTCATTCTTTCATTTTAGCCGAAATGTGCGGATAATCAGATTGTTAAGAATGACAGGACATCCCTTCATCCTCCTTTCAGCCGTGCTTCCCAAGTCCCTTCACAAGCTGCCTTCAGCCTTTATCCTGCCGGAAGAAGTTTTACGAATGAAAGGAGGCTGAAAGGGTGGTGACACAATGTTCATTCACTACCGGACCCCCATCAATAGGGTGTTTCAACGACTAATGAAAGGAGAAAGGGAGAAATTCTTGAAATCTCAAGTATGCTTTTGATTTGCTCTTGCCGTCAATGGTTTCATCGCTATTGGTAAACCAAGCCGCGAAGCGTGAAGCCTTGTTGTTTGGGAAACATTACGCCAAAGACCCATCGGAATGAGAGGTTGTTTCTATTTTGGAAACAGCTGCATCTTTTCGTAATTTTCCCTTTTTAAAATACTGTTTTTATGTTCTGATATTTGTTGGGTATGCTGTTTTTATGTACTTTTGAACCGTTATTTTATTGAGTATCTGTTACATGAAAGAACACATATCTCTGATTTTTACAGTAGTCTTTTCAAGAACTTGAAAAAACAGACCGGTTTGGTACCTGTCGGGCTTATAAAGGATGATAAGAGTTACGTTTTAAGCAGCATACTTCCACAAGATATAATAAAGAAGAAACTAACACGATAACAAATAAATATTATGAAGAAAATGCTATTGTTCACCTTGTTGGTAGGTGGATTATGTACAACTACGCCCGTAGTACAGGCACAAGAAAGGTTGCCGGAGTACTTACAGGCGGAAAAATTTACTCAGGAGAAACTGAACACCATGTTGTTCTCTACTGTGGTAGACCCTCATTGGTTTCAGAAAGGGAATAACTTCTGGTTTCAGTATAAAACAAGTGAAGGTACCTTTTGGTATGTGGTAGACCCTTCGGCACGCAGTAAGAAGCAGCTTTTCGACCGTGATGAAATGGCCTCGCAGCTGACCGAAATTGTAAAAGACCCTTTTGAAGCGCGTCATCTTCCCATCAGGAACTTGAAAGTTCAGGAAGACGGTCGTACTTTTACTTTTGAGGTGGTATCTTCTCAGGATGCCAAGCCCAAGAAGGAGGATAAGGAGAAAAAAGATAAAAAAGGCAAGACCGAGAAAGAAGTCTTTTATTTTTCTTACGATTATCCCACCCGTAAGCTCACTCATCTGAAAGATAAAGAAAAAGAACCCAAGAAAATCAGATGGGGGTCAATCTCTCCTGACGGAAAGACGGTGGTTTATGCCAAAGACCTGAATCTTTATCGTATGAGCCGTGAAGATTATGAGAAGGCAAAGAAGAATGAAAAGGACAGTACTATTGTCGAAATTCAGCTGACCAAAGACGGTGTGGAAGATTTTGGCTACGGTATTCCTTACAGTACGCTCAACACTGATACGCTGTGTAATGGCAAGCGTCGCAGGGTGTATGGGGTGTGGTCGCCCGACTCCCGTCATTTTGCAATGACAGTTTCCGATGACCGGGCCGTAAAAGAGTTGTGGGTGATTAACTCTATGGCACAACCGCGTCCTACCCTGGAAACTTATAAATATCAGATGCCCGGTGAAAAAGAAGCTCCGATAGAACATTTGTATTTGTTTGATATGAGTGACAACAGCCGGAAAGAAATAAAGGTGGACGCTTATAAAGATCAGACTTTGGGACTCTCTTACAGTCCGTGGCTACAGAAACAGCGTGATATGGAAGATCAGCCTTCAATCTGGCTGGGTGACAATAACCGTTTCTATCTTTCACGTAAAAGCCGTGACTTGCATCGGATAGATATTTGTTCTTACACTGTGGGGCAGGATTCTATTGTTCCTGTTATTAAAGAGCGTATGAATACTTATCAGGAAACGCGTCCTTTGCATCTTTTGAGCAATGGAAAAGAACTGATACAGTGGAGTGAACGCGACGGTTGGGCGCATCTTTATTTATATGATGATAAAGGTAATCTGAAAAACCGTATCACAAAGGGACCTTGGCATGTGGAAGAAATATTGAAAGTAGACAATAAAGCGCGTGTCATTTATTTCACTGCCAATGGTATGAACCCGAACGAGAACCCGTATTATGAGCACTTGTATCGGGTGAATTTGGATGGTAGCGGACTGAAGCAACTTTCAAAGGGGGATTATTTCCACCGCGTGGAAGTGGATGATGAGGCTCGTTTTGTGGTGGATAACTTTTCACGTGTCAATACAGTGCCTTGTGCCGACTTGCTGGATACGAACGGTAATAAAGTGATGACGATTCAGGAAAGTGATTTCTCGCAGCTTTTTGCTGCCGGTTACAAGTTTCCCGAACCTTTTAAGGTGAAAGCTGCCGATGGAGTGACCGACCTTTATGGTGTGATGTATAAACCGTTTAATTTCGATTCTACAAAGGTATATCCTATTGTAGACTATGTTTATCCGGGGCCGCAGGTTGAAGGTACGGTTTATCCGTTTACCCGTATGACTCCGCGTACAGACCGATTGGCACAAGCCGGTTTCATCGTCATTTCGGTAGGACAACGTGGCGGACATCCCAGCCGTTCCAAGTGGTATCATAACTATGGATATGGCAATATGCGCGATTATCCCTTGGCCGACCACAAATATGCTATCGAGCAGTTGGCAATGCGTTATAATTATATAGATATAGATAAAGTGGGTATTCACGGACATTCGGGAGGCGGATTTATGAGTACGGCTGCCATGTGTCAATATCCTGACTTCTTTAAGGTTGCCGTTTCATGTGCCGGAAACCATGACAATAATATTTATAACCGTTGGTGGAGCGAAACGCATCACGGAGTAAAGGAAGTGGTAAGCGAAAAGGGAGATACTACCTTTGTTTACAAGATAGCGACCAATCCTCAGATTGCTAAACAGCTGAAAGGCAATTTGCTGCTGATTCACGGTGACATTGATAACAATGTGCATCCGGGTAATACACTGCGCGTGGTTGATGCATTGATCCGTGCCGGCAAACGCTTTGATATGCTGATTTTACCGCAGCAGCGCCACGGATTCGGTGACATGAATGAATATTTCTATTGGAGATTGGTGGATTATTTCTCAGAACATCTGAAAGGAAAGAGTGAGAAGTCTGTGGATATTCCCAAACGTTAGTGAAGATTATACATTGCAGGGACTCAGTTCTTGAGCCCCTGCAATGAAAAATATCTATTACAGCAGACTTGCAATGTAAGCCTTCATTTCGGGCACGGCAGCTTTTGCTTCCAGATATAATTTATATTGGGCTTTTGTGCGTACCAAATTGTGACCTTCATACTTGGTCTGGTAATACGTATCACCGTTGATATAGTCGGCCAAGAAACGTACAGCCTGCATATATGGGAACAAAGTAGCTGCATAAGGCAACATCTCAATTTCAACCGGAGTCAGGAACGAACGGGCTGATTCAATGTATCCTTTGGCGAATGCCTTGAAAATCTCCATATTAAAACGGACATTGTTCAAATCCTTTTCGTCTTCTTTGCCTGTATTGGCTGCCGAACGAAGGAAGTCACCGAAATCGGAGAAGATGAAGCTGGGCATGACAGTGTCGAGGTCGATAACGCAAAGCACTTTACCGTCTTCATCAAACAACATGTTGCTGACTTTAGTATCGCAGTGGCAGATACGTTTCGGAAGTTTGCCTTCGCGGAACAGTCTTTCGGCACTGCACATTTCGTCGGCATCTTTTTCAATGGCATCAACGATGTCCTGCACTTCGCTCAGTCTGCCGGCTGCATTGGTGGCAACGGCTTCGCGCAACTGTTTCATGCGGAATTCCATGTTGTGGAAATCAGGAATAATTTCACCCAACTGTTCGGGCACATCGGCCAACATAGCTTGGAATTCGCCGAATTTCAAACCTGCCAAATAAGAAGAGTCGGGAGTGACAGCTTCCAAAGTCTGTGAACGGGGAATGAATACTGATACGCGCCAATAGCCTTCGCCATCATAATAAAAGGTCTTTCCATCGGTAGCCGGAAGGAAACGGAGCACTTTGCGGTCGATGTCTGTTTCGTTCTGTGCTTCCAGCTTTTTGCGGATATGACCTGTCACCACTTCGATGTTGTGCTGTAACATGTCGATGTCGGTAAATATCTGATGGTTGATACGTTGTAATACGTAATCAGCTTCTTGGGGATCGACAGTTTTTACTAAATAAGTTTGGTTGATCAGCCCTGAAGTCAGTGCTTTTACTTCTTTTACTTCGCCCACCTCGGGGAATTGCTTGATAATTTGATTGAGGTTTTCCATAGATTGTTATTGTAATAATTATGAATAATCACGGATTATAATGAGACAAAGATAGCTTCTTCTCCTTAAATAAGGAAAAGAAGCTATCACAATTTTATTATTTATTATAAGAATAGGTGTGTTATTTCTTCAAATCAGTTTGGAACATACGGTCTGCGCGCAGTAAATGACGCCAGCAGGATACCAATTCCTGTGATTCTTGTAGCACGTTAAGGTATACCATGGAGGCTTTTACGTTCACGTCACGTTCCTGTATGCGGTCCATTTGCTGTTTTCGCAGGGTGGAAATCTTATTTTTCAACAAAGCTCCTTCACGCAGCAAAGCATCGGTTTGAGTGTAATCCTTATTGGCAAGCACTTCTGTAGCGCGAGCCATCAGTGCGGTCATTTCGTCGCGGACAGGGATAAATTCATTGGTGGCGCGTTCTGATAACGGAGTGAATTTATTGTCTACGTGCTCTTTGCAAGGGTCACAGATACGTTTCAGACAGTAGAGCATTTGTTCGCAGCTATTACTACCCAAATGGAACCAGGTGTTCTTTTCGATGGCGGTAAAGTTGTCTATGCGGCGCAGACCCAGAATCTCTTTGCGGCGTATTTTTTTCAGCATTTCCTTCTGGCTGTCAGTATTGCTTACGGCTTTACGCAGGGCTTTCAAATTCTCGTTGATGAATCCGTCGGTTATTTGACGATAAGTTTCGTTGGTAAATGTCATTTCGGCTACCAATGTATTATTAACGTGCTGGCGGAGCAATGTCCAACGTTCTTCTTTGTCTTTGCTGGTAATGAGACGTGCGAATATATCGTCTTTACCTTTATCTTTCTGTTTCTTGCTGTAGTTGATATTGCTACGCACCAATAGGAATATGGCGAGTGCAATCAAAGCCAGCATAGCAAATGTGCCGCCGTAATACATAATGAGTGTTACCACAAAACAAATAGTGAAGGCAGCTCCGGCAGTAATGAACCAACCACCGATGACGGAAAGAACTCCGGTGATGCGATAGACAGCACTGTCGCGGCTCCATGCACGGTCGGCTAACGAGCTACCCATGGCAACCATAAAGGTAACATAAGTGGTAGAAAGAGGAAGTTTCAGAGAAGTACCCAAAGCAATGAGCAGACCTGCCAATACCAGATTGACTGAGGCGCGTATCAAGTCGAATGCAGCACCGTTTTCCATGATCATAACATCTTTGCAGAAGCGGCTGTCGGCCCAACGTTTCAAGTTGTCGGGCAATACCTTGGCTATGTTTTCTGAAGCGGTCATGGTGGAACGGACAATACTACGTGCCACGGCTGATGAACCGAACATTTCATCGCCTTCATCCTGGCGTGAAAGGTCTACCGACGTTTTTACAACATTTTGCGCTTTCTTCGAGGTTATCAGGGCATATACCATAATGACTCCTGCTAAAAATAAGAATAAGAATGGGGTAGTGGCGGGACCATTCAGTGAATCCATCAGATAACCCATCGGATTACCATTGCCATTCGCCATGAAGTCGGTATATGCGGAGAAACCGGCTAAGGGCACACCGATAAAGTTCACCAGGTCATTGCCGGCAAAAGCCATGGCTAAAGCAAAAGTACCCAACATAACGACCACTTTAAATACATTGATTTTGCACCAGTGCAGTACCTGCATCAGAATGGTGAAGAATACAAAACTGCAACTTACCAACATCAGAGTGTTCTCTTGAATCCAATGCTTGTTGCCAGGGGTCATAAAGGAAGAGTCTTTCAGTCCTTTTATCAGCATGAAATAGATAATGGCTGTTACGGCAACACCGCCAAACAAACCAATGGTGTATTTCAGTTTCTTGGTATAATTAAAGGTAAAGAGAAGGCGTGAGAGGTATTGTACCAATGTACCGAAGAAGAAGGCTACGGCTACCGAGAGGAAAATACCCAAAATGACGGACAAGGCTTTTTCTGTATTCAGCAGGTCGGCAAAGCCCAACATGCCGGTTTCGTCTCCTGCTATCTTGATGAGGGCTAATACAAAAGTACCTCCCAGCAGTTCAAACACCATAGATACAGTAGTTGAGGTAGGCATTCCTAAAGAGTTGAAAATGTCCAGTAAGACGACATCCGTTACCATAACAGCCAGAAAGATACACATCAGCTCCTGAAAGTAAAATTGTTCAGGGCGGAAGATGCCGTGACGTGCGATGTCCATCATACCATTGCTCAGTGTGGCGCCAATAAAGATACCAAGGGCGGCGATGGCGATAATGGTTTTGAATGATGCTGCTTTGGCACCGATAGCGGAGTTCATGAAGTTTACTGCGTCGTTACTGACGCCTACTACCAAATCGAATATGGCTAGCAGAAAGAGGAATACGACGATTCCCAAAAACATTGTTTCCATAAATTTTGTTCACTCTATTTTTAATGGGCGCAAAGGTAGAAGAGCTATGTTATGATGAAATGTCATATATGTTACATTTGTGTTACAATCCGGGTTTTAGGACAAATATGAACCGATAAATAATATTTCACCTTTTTGTGTGGAAGATATAAACTGAAAATTCATACCTTTGTAGCCCAAATACTTAATCTATAAAAAATGTCAGAGGCTAAGAGAATAAAAACCGCATTGGTATCGGTTTATCACAAGGAAGGTTTGGATGAGATTATTACCAAACTACACGAAGAAGGAGTAGAGTTCCTCTCAACAGGCGGAACACGACAGTTTATTGAATCATTGGGTTTCCCGTGCAAAGCGGTAGAAGACCTGACTACTTACCCCTCTATTCTGGGCGGACGTGTAAAGACATTGCATCCGAAGGTTTTCGGAGGTATTTTGTGCCGTCGCGGTCTGGAACAGGATATGCAACAGATTGAGAAATACGAAATTCCTGAAATAGACTTGGTCATCGTAGATTTGTATCCGTTTGAGGCAACTGTAGCCAGCGGTGCGGAAGAACAGGCTATTATCGAAAAAATAGATATAGGCGGTATCTCATTGATACGTGCTGCTGCAAAGAATTTCAATGATGTGGTTATTATTGCCAGTCAGGCACAATACAAACCGTTCCGCGATATGTTGCTGGAACATGGTGCCACCACCTCAAGAGAAGAGCGCCGTTGGTTTGCCAAAGAAGCATTTGCTGTTTCATCTCATTATGATTCGGCTATCTTTAATTACTTTGACGGTGGGGAAGGCTCTGCTTTCCGTTGTGCAATGGAAGATCAAAAGCAGCTTCGTTATGGAGAAAACCCGCATCAGAAAGGTTATTTCTATGGTAATTTGGACGCGATGTTTGACCAAATCCACGGAAAAGAAATTTCTTATAACAACTTGTTGGATATCAATGCTGCCGTTGATTTGATTGATGAATTTGATGAAATTACTTTTGCTATTCTGAAACATAACAATGCCTGTGGCCTGGCTTCACGTCCTACTGTTCTTGAAGCATGGAAAGATGCCTTGGCAGGTGATCCTGTTTCTGCTTTCGGTGGTGTATTGGTTACTAATGCGGTTATCGACAAGGAAACAGCAGAAGAAATCAATAAACTCTTCTTTGAGGTTATCATAGCTCCTGATTATGATGTGGATGCATTGGAAATTCTGGGGCAGAAGAAGAACCGCATTATTTTGGTGCGTAAAGAAGCCAAGTTACCTAAGAAGCAATTCCGCTCTTTATTGAATGGGGTGTTGGTTCAGGAGAGAGACTTGGATGTGGAAACTGCTGCCGATTTGAAACAAGTAAGCGAGAAAGCTCCGACGGCTGCCGAAGTGGAAGATATGTTGTTTGCCAACAAGATTGTAAAGAACAGTAAGAGCAATGCTATCGTTTTGGCTAAAAACAAACAATTGCTGGCAAGCGGTGTGGGTCAGACTTCACGTGTGGATGCCCTGAAGCAGGCAATCGAGAAAGCCAAATCGTTTGAATTTGACCTGCATGGCGCAGTGATGGCAAGTGATGCTTTCTTCCCCTTCCCTGACTGTGTGGAAATCGCTGATAAGGAAGGTGTGAAAGCTGTTATCCAGCCGGGAGGCTCTGTAAAAGATGAATTGACGTTCCAGTATTGCAATGAGCATGGAGTAGCCATGGTTACTACCGGTATCCGTCATTTTAAACACTAATATAATAGTTTGAGAGGGTGTGTCAAAGGAAGATAACCGATTCCGGCTTTGACACATCTTCTCATTATACCTGTCAATTAAATAAAAATTATGGGATTATTCTCCTTTACACAAGAGATTGCGATGGACCTTGGCACTGCCAATACCATCATATTGAATAACGGAAAGATTGTAGTGGACGAACCTTCGGTCGTTGCACTCGACCGTCGCACTGACAAGATGATTGCCGTAGGCGAGCGGGCTAAAATGATGTATGAGAAAGAGAACCCGAATATTCGTACTGTGCGTCCTTTGCGTGACGGTGTGATTGCCGATTTTAATGCTTGCGAACAGATGATGCGCGGGCTGATTAAGAAGGTGAACATGGGTAATCGTTTCTTCTCTCCTTCATTACGTATGGTTATCGGTGTGCCTTCAGGCAGTACGGAAGTTGAACTCCGTGCCGTTCGCGATAGTGCAGAACATGCCGGCGGACGTGATGTATATTTGATTTTTGAGCCTATGGCTGCTGCTATCGGTATCGGTATTGATGTGGAAGCACCCGAAGGAAATATGATTGTCGATATAGGTGGTGGTTCTACCGAGATTGCCGTTATTTCATTGGGCGGTATCGTGTCGAATAACTCGATTCGTATTGCCGGTGACGATTTAACGGCTGATATTCAGGAGTATATGAGTCGTCAGCATAATGTAAAGGTGAGTGAACGTATGGCAGAACGTATTAAAATCCATGTAGGTGCGGCATTGACTGACTTAGGCGATGATGCTCCCGAAGATTATATTGTTCGTGGTCCTAATCGTATTACTGCTCTCCCTATGGAAGTACCTGTCAATTATCAGGAAGTGGCACATTGTTTGGAAAAGAGTATTGCCAAGATTGAAACTGCTATCTTGAGCGCATTGGAGCAGACTCCTCCCGAGTTGTATGCCGATATTGTGTTGAATGGTATTTATCTGGCAGGTGGCGGTGCTTTGTTACGCGGTTTGGACAAGCGTCTTACCGATAAGATTAATATTCCGTTCCATATAGCCGAAGATCCTTTGCTGAGTGTAGCCAAAGGTACAGGTATTGCACTGAAGAATGTAGACCGTTTCTCATTCTTGATGCGATAAGATATTAATGAAGAAATAAAGATGAGAAATCTGCTGAATTTCTTTTTAAAGTATAATTACTGGTTCCTCTTTGTTTTACTGGAGGTAATCAGTTTTGCTTTATTATTCCGTTTCAACAGTTATCAGGGAAGTGCATTCTTTACCTCAGCCAACCGGGTTGCCGGTGCGGTATATGACGCAGCCAATAATGTCACCGGATATTTTCACTTGAAAACCATCAATGATGAATTGGTACAAAAGAATGTAGAACTGGAACTGCAAGTGGAACGCCTTCGTGAAGCCTTGACGGAAGCGACGGGAGACAGCAGTGGTATCGAGCAGATGAAACAGGAAGCCTTGCAGGGGTATGACATCTTCAAGGCGAGTGTTATCAATAATAGCATTACTCATGCCGATAATTATATTACTATAAATAAAGGTACGGCAGACGGTGTGCGCAGTGAAATGGGGGTAGTGAACGGAAGTGGTGTGGTAGGTATTGTTTATCTTACTTCTTCTCATCATTCCATCGTTATTCCCGTTTTGAATTCTAAAAGCAGTATCAGCTGTAAAATAAAGAAGAGTGATTATTTCGGTTTCTTGAAATGGGACGGTGGTTCGTCTGAATATGCTTACGTAAAAGATATGCCTCGTCATTCATTATTCTCTTTGGGAGATACCATTGTGACAAGCGGACACAGTGCCGTATTTCCTTCAGGAATTCCGATAGGGACAGTAGACGATATAGCCGACAGTCATGATGGTCTGTCTTACTTGCTTAGAGTCAAGCTCTTTACAGATTTTGCTCGTCTGAATGATGTTCGCGTTATTGCGGAGAAAGGGCAAGAGGAACAGCTGGAATTAGAAAAACAGGTTAAAACGAATAAGTAGAGTAGACTGATGATTACTTATCTGCAAAGAATAGAGTGGTTTATCGGGCTGGTACTGTTGCAAGTGCTGGTATTAAATCGTATGCATATGAATGGATATGCCACTCCTTTCTTTTTTATTTATTTTATTCTGAAGTATAATTCGGGTGTAAGTCGTAACACATTGATGGTGTGGTCGTTTTTACTCGGATTGACAGTTGATATTTTCAGTAATACTCCCGGAATGAACGCCGCCGCCGCTACGTTATTGGCTTTTATGCGTGAGCCTATCCTCAGGCTGGTGACGTTACGCGACAGTGCCGAAGACTTTGAGCCGGGCATCAAGAGTATGGGGATTTCTCCTTACTTTCGGTATATTCTGTTGTGTACATTCCTGTTTTGTAGCATTTTGATGGTGATAGATACTTTCTCGTTTTTTAATCTGCCTGTATTATTATTGAAAATATTGACAGATGCCTCCATTACAATTGTTTGTATATTATGTGCCGAGGCAATAAGGAGGAAGAAATAAGTGGAAAGAGATTATAATCTGGAGAAGCGGAAATATGTGATTGGTGGATCGGTTGTTGTTATTGTACTGATTTACCTGATACGTCTTTTTACCTTGCAGATTATGAGCGAAGACTATAAAAAGAATGCAGACAGCAACGCTTTTCTGAATAAGACACAATATCCCAGTCGTGGTGTGATGTATGACCGTAATGGGAAATTATTGGTTTACAACCAACCGGCATACGATGTCACTATGGTGATGAAAGAGGTGGTAAATCTTGATACACTTGATTTGTGCCGGACGTTGAATATTACTCCGGAATACTTTAAAAGGCGTATTCGTGAAATGAAAGATCGCCGCTCTAATCCGGGTTATTCTCCTTATACTCATCAGGTCTTTATGACCCAGCTTTCTGCCGAAGAATGTGGAGTGTTTCAGGAGAAACTGTTTAAATTCCCCGGATTTTATATCCAGAGACGTACCATCCGACAGTATAATTATAATTCAGCTGCTCATGTTTTAGGTGATATTGCCGAAGTTTCCAAACGGGATATAGAGGCGGATGATTATTATGTGCGTGGAGATTTTATCGGTAAACAGGGGGTGGAGCGCTCTTATGAGAAACAATTGCGTGGAGAAAAAGGAGTGGAAATATTGCTCCGTGATGCTCGCGGGCGTATTCAGGGACGCTATATGGACGGAAAATATGACAAGACTCCTGTACCGGGCAAGAATTTGACATTGGGGATTGATGTTGAGCTTCAAATGCTTGGAGAACGACTCTTGGAAGGGAAAATAGGAAGTATTGTTGCTATCGAACCTGAAACAGGAGAGATATTATGTATGGTATCTTCACCTACTTTCGACCCTAGGCTGATGGTGGGACGCCAACGGGGAAAGAATCACTTGGATTTGGCACGCGATAGTTGGAAACCTTTGTTGAACCGTGCTATTATGGGGCAGTTCCCGCCGGGGTCTACCTTTAAGACATCACAAGCCCTTACTTTTCTTGAGGAAGGTATTATTGTGCCCGAGACGCCTTATTCCTGTTATCATGGATTTGTACACGCAGGCCTTCGTGTAGGTTGTCATGCCCATGGCTCTCCTCTGGCATTGGTTCCGGCTATTGCTACTTCATGTAATGCTTATTTTTGCTGGGGACTGTATCACATGATAGGAGCCAAGAAAAAATACGGTTCGGTACAGAATGCGATGTCTACCTGGCGTGACTATATGGTTTCGATGGGGTTTGGATATCCGTTGGGTGTAGATCTTCCGGGAGAGAAGCGGGGAATGATTCCGAATGCAGAGTATTATGACAAGAATTATCGGGGCTCTTGGAACGGTTTGACTATTATCAGTATTGCCATCGGACAGGGAGAGGTGACATTGACTCCGTTACAGATTGCCAATTTGGGAGCGACAATAGCCAATCGTGGTTACTATGTTACTCCCCATGTGGTAAAAGAAGTGGAAGATGAGCCGTTGGATACTCTGTATAGTACGAAACATTATACGAAGGTGAGTAGCCGGCATTATGAAACGGTGGTGCAGGGGATGCGTGCAGCTGTATTGGGTGGTACATGTCGGGGAGCCAATATTCCCGGTATAGAAGTTTGTGGTAAAACCGGTACGGCACAGAATAGAGGTAAAGACCATTCTGCTTTTATGGGGTTTGCTCCGATGAATAATCCGAAGATAGCTATTGCAGTTTATGTGGAGAATGGAGGATTTGGTGCGGTATATGGGGTGCCTATCGGAGCACTGATGATGGAACAGTATTTGAAAGGAGAATTGTCTCCTGACAGTGAGGTGAAAGCTAATGATATACAAAACAGGAGGATAGATTATGGCATACACGAGCGATAATATGTTGAAGTCGATAGACTGGATAACTATTTGCATCTATTTAGCATTGGTTATCTTCGGCTGGTTCAGTGTATGCGGGGCCAGTTATGACTATGGTGAAATAGATTTCTTCAGTTTCGATACACGTGCCGGTAAGCAGTTGGTGTGGATTTCCTGTTCATTGGGGTTGGGATTTATTTTGTTGATGCTCGAAGATAAGCTTTATGATATGTTTGCCTATATTTTTTATGGGGCAATGATGTTGCTATTGCTTGTCACTCCTTTTTTGGCCGAGGATACGAAAGGTTCTTATTCATGGATTAAGTTTGGACCTGTCAGTTTGCAGCCGGCTGAGTTTGCCAAGTTTGCTACGGCTTTGGCTTTGGCTAAATTTATGAATGTTTATGGGTTCACCATGAGTAAGCTGAAGTATTCTCTTCCGGTAACGGGGATGATATTACTGCCCATGTTGCTTATTATATTACAGCGTGAAACAGGTTCTGCATTGGTCTATCTGGCTTTTTTCTTCATGCTGTACAGGGAAGGAATGCCCGGCTCCATTCTGTTTGCCGGGATTTGTGCTGTGGTTTATTTTGTGGTTGGCATTCGTTTTAGTCAGGAGATGATGGCAGATGACTGTACATCGGTCGGGGAATTTTCGGTCTTGCTGTTGATAACGATACTGTCTGCCTTGTTGGTTAATTCTTATTGTAAGAAGAAGCCGGTGGTGTGGTATATTCTCGGTTTCGGTTCTGGAGGGACCTTACTGGCGTTGCTCTTTTCTTATTATGTGATTCCTTTCGATATTACGTGGTTTCAGTACGGACTGTGTGTGGCATTGGTTTTTTATCTCATATTCCTTTCCATGCGCGAGCGTATGCGTGATTATTTTTATATTGCTCTGTTTGCTATTGGCTCTGTGGGTTTCCTTTTTTCTGCCGACTATGTATTTGAAAACGTGCTTGAACCTCATCAACAAGTACGTATAAAAGTGGTACTGGGAATGGAGGAGGACTTGGCAGGGGCCGGGTATAATGTGAATCAAAGCAAGATTGCAATCGGTTCGGGAGGACTGTTGGGAAAGGGGTTCCTGAATGGGACGCAGACGAAGTTGAAATATGTTCCCGAACAGGATACGGATTTTATTTTCTGTACGGTGGGTGAGGAGGAAGGTTTCCTGGGTTCTGCTATTGTGTTACTGCTGTTTATGACTCTGATTTTAAGGTTGATAGTTATTGCCGAAAGACAACACACACGCTTTGGACGTGTATATGGTTACTCGGTGCTGAGCATCTTCCTGTTTCATCTCTTTATCAATATAGGAATGGTACTCGGATTAACGCCGGTAATCGGTATTCCATTGCCTTTCTTCAGTTATGGAGGCTCTTCTTTATGGGGTTTCACCATCCTGCTTTTTGTATTTTTGCGCATTGATTCGGCACGAGGAAGTCATTAAGGTTTTTCCAAACGGATGCCGACATCACTGATTCCTTTCAGTGGATTGTCTGTCATGATATGAACGATGCGGATATTTCTGGAAGCACTGTCTTGGGCGATTGTAAAAGAGGGTGTATAGAGCTTGGTAAATTGATATAGTCCGCCGGGACCATTTCCGTTCCAGTTTCCTGTTTTATCGGCAAGGAATAATTGCAGTGTGTCTGTGGTATAGGTGGATGTGTCTTTTACATTTGTGCTGATATTCATCCATAAATCACGATACGGATAGCTTTCCTGATGCCTGATGCCGATAGTCATTTCATACGTTCCCGCAGGTATTGAAGCCGGAAGGGTATAAACAAGAGTATCACTCTTACTCCATCCCGTTGTAGGGATGGATTGATAAGAGTGATAAACCGTATTACTGTGACATGCTGTCAATAGTAAATATATTATCGGCAGGCAAGCTATTTTATTCTTTATCAGCCACAGGAGCTTGTGGCTTGGAATTGTTGTTCTGAGTTGTTTGGGCATTGTTACCGTTATTATTTCCATTTTTATTGTTGGCAGAAGCGGTGTTCTCGCCATTGCCTGGACGCCGGTTACGGTTGCGCTCGCGGCCGTCTTCACGGTTGCGTTTTCCCTCTGCTCTGTTTTCTTTATTTTCGCGTGGAGGTCTTCCTTCCCCTTTGGGTGGGCGGCCTTCTCCTTTCGAAGCTCTGTTTTCCCCTTTGGGAGCTCTGTTTTCCCCTTTGGGTGGACGTCCTTCGCCCTTCGGCTGGTTATCTTTGAGTTGTTGAGGCTTGTTACCGTTGGTAGTACCTTCGTTATTGCCGTTGGTTTCTCCTTTTCTTTTCTTTTTACGATTGTTGTTATTGCCTTTGCGTTTGTCAAAACGGGTTAGGCTTTCCTGTTCCACTAAATCAACCGGTTGTTGCGGTTCGTTTTTCTTGATGGTTTCCAGCAAGTTTTCCGGTTTTTCGCCACGTCTGTTCATATTGATGATTTCAAAGGCTCGTCGTGCAGGGATTGTCACAATGTTTGCCATGAAATTTTTGTCGGTGGAGTAGGTAATGGAACCTTTTAGTATATCAGCCTTGAAGAAGTAGAAAGTGCCGTCGACGGTTTCCAATGTGATTTCTTTACTCGGGAGTCGTTTTTGTGCTTCCACGTATGCGTCCACTTCATAGTTGAGGCAGCATTTCAGTTTGGCGCATTGTCCTGCCAGTTTCTGCGGGTTGAGTGAGATGTCCTGATAGCGAGCCGCACTGGTAGAAACAGAAACAAAGTTGGTCATCCATGTGGCACAACACAGTTCGCGACCGCAGGGACCGATTCCTCCGATGCGTCCGGCCTCCTGCCGTGCACCGATCTGCTTCATCTCGATACGCACGCGGAAAGTCTCTGCCAATACTTTAATTAGCTGACGGAAGTCAACGCGTTCATCGGCAATATAGTAGAAGATGGCTTTGTTGCCGTCCCCCTGATATTCCACATCACCAATCTTCATGTTCAGATTCAGGTTCAGCGCAATTTGGCGTGAACGAATCATCGTATCATGTTCTTTGGCTTTTGCTTCTTCATACTTTTCCATATCTACCGGTTTTACTTTGCGGTAGATTCGTTTAATTTCGACATCCGGTTTCAGGTTTGCTTTGCGCATTTGCAGTGGAACGAGTCGTCCGGTCAGTGTCACTACTCCGATATCATGTCCGGGACTTGCTTCCACGGCAACAATATCGCCTTTGTCCAGCTTCAATTTGTTGCTGTTCTTGAAATATCCTTTGCGCGTATTCTTGAACTGAACTTCAACCATCTCCTGTTCCTCGGCATTTCCGGGAATATCAGCCAGCCAGTCGTAAGTATTCAGCTGTTTATCCTGTCGTCCGCAGCCTTTGCAATACAAACAGCCGCTTCCGTTCTTTAATTTAAACTCATTATTCATAGTGTTGTTATATATATGTTATTTCTGCACCAGCAGCACAATCATTTTAAGCGAGAAATCAAAAAATACCATCTTGGCATTTACGTTCTGTTCTATATGTTGCTGTGCTTCACTTAGTTCATTCATTATTCCCATTACGTTTCGTTCGTTGACAAACGGAGCGAAACGAGTAGAAAAGTTTTGTTCTTCATTGCTCATATATACCAGGTCTCGTCGGTGAAAATTGAATATGAAATTTTCACGTATCATGCGCTGGCAATAAGTAAGGAAGTTTTTTTGTCGTTCGCGTCCCATGCTTGCCACTCCTTCGCTCCATCGTTTCATATCGCGTATCTTGCGCTGGTAGGACAGACGCATCAAACTGACAAATAGTTCGAAAAACAGTTTGTTTTCTTCACTCAGATGAATGGTTTCCAGTGCTTTCAAAAAATTACCTTCAGAGCGGTGGGCAATATCATTGGCATCTTGTGCTTGCAATCCGTATTTGCTTTGCAGCACTTGGGCTATTTCTGCTTCATCAATTCCATGAATGTTGAATCGTTGGGTACGGCTTTGAATTGTTTGCAAGAGTGCATCCGGTTCTTCCGATACAAGAAGGAAAACGGTTTGTACCGGCGGTTCTTCTAATAGTTTAAGTAGCTTATTACTGCATTCTACGTTCATTTTTTCGGGCAGCCAGATAATCATTACTTTATAACCTCCCTGACTGGATTTCAAACTGAGTTTGCGCATAATCTCATCGCTTTCTTTGACAAATATCTGCGCTTGCTGATTCTCTGCTCCCATCTCTTTTAACCAATGGTTAAGGTTGAAATAAGGATTATTCATTACAAATTGCCGCCACTCCGATATGAAGTCATCGCATACTGTATCTTTTCCGGCTTTTTTCTTGATGACAGGGAAAACGAAATGAAAATCGGGATGTGCCAGTTTGTTGAACTTGGTGCAACTGGGGCATACGCCGCAAGCATCATGCTCTCCACGGTTTTCACAACAAATGTAACGGGCATATGCTATCGCCAAAGGTAACTTTCCAGTACCTTCGGGACCGCAAATCAGTTGGGCATGGGGGATTCTTCCCTCTTTCACTTCGGCAATAAGCCGTTGCTTTGCTTCTTCTTGTCCTATTACATCTTTAAAAAACATCAGCCTATATTTTAATATATTACTTTTGCTACTTCTTTTACGCTTTCTACGGCACTCACCGTATAGAAGTGGATACTTGGCACGCCGTATGCTATCAATTCGCGGCATTGGTGGATGCACCATTCCACTCCGAGGGCGCGTGCTTCTTCATCGGTTTTGCATTTCATGGCTTCTGAGGCCAATTCTTGTGGAAGATCAATCTTGAATGTTTTCGGTATCATGCTCAATTGAGATAATTTGCCGAAAGGTTTGATCCCCGGTATGATAGGTACATTGATACCTTCTTTATGCACCCTTTCCACAAATTCAAAGTACTTACGGTTGTCATAGAACATTTGTGTCACGGCATATTCCGCACCGGCTTCCACTTTTTTCTTTAGCCAATAAATATCTTGTTCCATATTGGGTGATTCTTCGTGTTTCTCAGGGTAGCAGGCCACTCCATAGCTGAACGGTGTTCCTGTCACCTTGATGGGAGAACCATCGACGAATAGTCCCTTATTGAAATCATTAATTTGTCCTTCCAGTTCCAATGCATGGCTGTATCCGTTTCCTTCGGGGACAAATGCGGATTCGTGTTTGGCTTTGTCACCGCGTAATACCAACAAGTCGGTAATGCCCAAGAACTGTAAGTCCAGCAATACATATTCCGTATCCTCGCGGGTAAATCCGCTGCATAGGATATGTGGCACAGTTGTTATATTGTATTTGTTTTGCAGTGCGGCAGCTACGGCAACCGTTCCGGGACGGCGGCGCATACGTGCGCGTTGGTAAAGACCATTTCCAAGGTCCTTGTATACATATTCGCTGCGATGGGTGGTGATATTGATGTACTTAGGGTCAAATTCACGCAATGTATCCACCGTCTTATAAAGCTTCTCAATGCCCGTTCCTTTCAGAGGGGGCAATATCTCAAAAGAAAACGCCGTTTTATCGGTGCTTTTTATTAAGTCAACTACTCTCATTCTTATATCTCGTCTCTTGTGCCTTCTACGGCAAAATTACATATTGGGGCAAAAATAAGAAAAATATTGTAGTTTAAGGAGGTGAAAAGAGGATTTATTTTTTCTCTGCCTTATAATAAGGTGAAAACCATAAGGCAGGAAAAAACTTTCATTGATGTAAAACCGTGTTTTTTGCCAAAGTAAAAAACTGTTTATTTAAAGGAAGGGTGTAAACATATTGGCGAACCAGCCAACAAAGCGTTTCCATGCGGAACGCTTTTTGTATTCTTCCTTGGTGAGCAATGTGCTGTCTTTCTTGTCATCTTCAAACATACTGCTCAATTCGTGGGTTGTTTCTTTGTCAAAGATAAAGGCATTTACTTCGTAATCGTAACGCAAACTCCGGCTATTTAAATTTGTGCTGCCCACGGTACAAAACAAACTATCTACCATCATGATTTTAGAATGATGGAACCCTCCGTTATAGATATAGATTTCAGCTCCTTTTTTTCTGAGTTTGTTTGAAGTGTAAAAAGCTGCATCAGGGGTAAAGGGGATGTCTGATTTGCCGGGAATCATTATTTCCACCTCTACTCCACGTTTCAATGCTCGTCTGATAGCTTTCTTTATACTGTGGGTGGGTGTGAAATAGGGATTTACAATCTGCACTTTATGTTGTGCGGCGTCTAATGACTTAACATACATACGGCGCATTATTTTGGGGCTTTTCCGCGGTACTCGGTCGACTATTGCTACCGTTTTGCCACCGGTATCAATGGAATCATTGAGCAAAGGGTAGTACATTGCTCCTCCGATATGCTGTTTGGTGCTTTTATTCCACATTGTAAGGAAGATATCCTGAAGATTGTTTACGGCATCACCTTCGATGCGGACATGCATATCTCTCCAATCACCTATTTCAGGCAGACCTTTAATGTAATAATTGGCTATATTCATTCCTCCGGTATAGCCCACTTTGCCGTCTATTACCACTATTTTGCGATGGTCACGATGCAGGGCATGGTTAATATACGGAAATTTAAAAGGATCAAACTTCACTATTTCAATTCCTTTTTTGCGTATGGCTTTCAGATGCTCTTTTTTCAGAGGCTTGTTGTTTGAGAGGTTGCCAAATGCATCGAACATGGCTCGTACCTCCACTCCTTCTTTTACCTTTTCGCCTAATAAATCGAACAGGGCATTAGCAATTGAGTCATTACGGAAGTTAAAGTATTCCAAATGAATGTGATGCTTGGCTTTTCTTATTTCTTCAAAGAGGTCGATAAATTTGGTATGTCCGCTTTTTAACAGTTTCAGGCGATTGTTTTGGGTGATGGGGATGCCTGATTCTTGCAGGTAGCTGATTACGATAGAATCGCTGTTTGCTTCTTGTGCAAGGGTAGTTCTGCAAATGGAAAGGAACAGTATAAAAAGAATGGTTAGATGAGTATGTCTAGTTATATCGATTTTCATTGCTTTTAAAATTAGGGTCGCAAAGGTATTTATTATTCTAAAGATGACCAAGTTATCGGTATTATTTATATTTAAAAGCGTAAAATAGAACAGGTAAATCGGAAAAACTTTCTTTCTGTTCTGTATTAATTTATAGAAGAAATTGATAAATAGAACAGTTAATTTGGTATATAGACCTTTGTTACTTCATTTAAGTAGAGTACATTTGCAGGAAAACACTAAAACTTAAATCTATGAAATTATTTTGTTGTATTATTTTAGGTGCGTTTATGGTAATGTCGGCTTCTTGCAGTCATAATAGCAAAGAGACTAGAAGAATGCAGACAGTAAAAATAGACACTGTTTTTTCTGTCGAAGGGCAAACTCCTTTGCAGTTTCCGGGGAAGGTAAAAGCTGCTCAGGACGTTAATTTGTCTTTCAGAGTAAGCGGAACGATAGGCAAAATTTGTGTGGAAGACGGAGCCCGGGTAAGGAAAGGTCAGTTGTTGGCACAACTTGATCCTACCGATTATCGGATTCAGCTGGAAGCTACCGAGGCCGAATATCAGCAGGTTAAGGCTGAGGCAGAACGTGTGATGGCTCTTTATAAGGATAATGGAACGACTCCCAATGCCAATGACAAGGCTGTGTATGGGCTGAAGCAGATAACTGCCAAGTATCAACACCACAAGGATCAGTTGGAATATACTAATCTCTATGCTCCGTTTGACGGATTCGTACAAAAGCATTTGTTTGATGAACATGAAACGGTGGGGGCGGGGATGCCGGTTATTTCGATGATCAGCCAAGGAGCACCGGAAGTGGAAATAAATCTGCCGGCAGCAGAATATATTCGTCGTACACAGTTTACCCGTTATCATGCTACATTTGATATTTATCCGGGCAAGTTTTATCCGTTGGAATGTATCAGTATCACCCCCAAGGCAAATGCCAATCAGTTATATTCTATGAGATTGAGAATAGTGCAGGATGGTAAGCCTTCTCCGTCCCCGGGAATGAATACTATGGTTACTGTTTTTTGCAGTGCAGGTGATATGCATTCTCTGTCAGTGTCAAGCGGGGCTGTTTTGCAAAAGAATGGAAAGGCAGCAGTCTTTGTTTATGACCCGTCGAAAGGAACGGTGAGAAGTTGTGAAGTGACTGTACTCAGACTGCTGACCAATGGACGCAGTGTGATAACTTCGGATGCATTGCAGCCGGGAGAACTTGTCGTGTCATCGGGAGTGCATCATATAGAGGATGGCGAGGTGGTGAAACCGTTGCCGCCTATTACATCAACTAATGTAGGAGGGCTGTTATAATGGATATTAGTAAGTGGGCATTTCAAAACCGTAATCTGGTTTATTTCTTGGTGGCTGTTCTTCTTTTGGGAGGTGTTTATTCCTGCTATGAGATGAGTAAGCTGGAAGACCCGGAGGTTAAAGTGAAATTGGCGATGGTGGTTACCACTTATCCGGGAGCATCGGCGCATCAGGTGGAGTTGGAAGTAACGGATGTGTTGGAGAAAAATATCCGTACCATGGGTAATATAGATAATGTGGAGAGTTATTCTTATAATGACTTATCTATTATTCAGATAGAATTGTTGAGTACGGTGAAGGATGAGGATGTGGAGCAATGTTGGGATATGTTGCGTCGCAAAGTGGGAGATGCCTGTGCTTCGCTTCCTCCGGGGGCAAGCGCACCAATGGTGAAAGATGACTTTGGCAATGTATATGGCATGTTTTATGCTTTGACCGGAGATGGGTTGACGGATAGGGAGTTGTCTGATTATGCCGAACTTATCAAGAGGGAAGTTAGTGACCTTGAGGGGGTGGACAGGGTGGAACTCTACGGCACAAGACCGGAATGTATCAATATCTCTTTGTTGCAAGACCGGATGGCAAATTTGGGAGTGAAGCCTGCCGAAGTGCTTGCCACATTGAACGGGCAGAACAAAACGACTTATACGGGGTATTATGAGAATGGAGATAATCGTATTCGTGTAACGGTCAACGATAAGTTTAAGACGGTAGATGATATCGGAAAAATGCTTATTCAGGGACACGATGATGATCAGTTGCGTTTGCGTGATATAGCGCGAATAGAAAAGAGTTATGAGAATCCCACACGTAATGAATTGTTTTATGATGGTGAGCAGGCTTTGGGACTGTTGGTAGCTGCTTCCAGCGGTACGGATATCATCAAGGTAGGCAGTGCGGTGGCACAGAAGCTTGACGATTTGAAAGGAAGCCGCTTACCGGCAGGAGTGGAGTGTCATAAAGTGTTTTATCAGCCGGAGCGTGTGGGTGATTCGTTGGGTACATTTGTTATCAACTTAATAGAGTCTGTGGTTATAGTTGTACTCATTCTGATGTTGGCAATGGGCTTCAAGAGTGGGGTTATCATTGGAATCAGCCTGGTGGTAACGGTATTTGGTTCATTTCTGTTCTTGCTGTCTGCCGGCGGCACGATGCAGCGTGTGTCCTTGGCGGCATTTGTGCTGGCAATGGGGATGCTGGTAGATAATGCCATTGTAATTATCGATGGTATCTTGGTCGATCTGAAGGCAGGTAAACCTCGTATGGAGGCGATGACAGCCATCGGAAGACAAACGGCGATGCCGTTATTGGGGGCCACTCTGATTGCCATCATTGCTTTCCTGCCTATTTATATGTCACCGGATACAGCAGGAGTCTATACGCGCGATCTCTTTATCGTATTGGCGGTATCGCTATTGTTGAGTTGGGTATTGGCGTTAATTCATGTTCCTCTGATGGCAAACAGGAGACTGAAGAGTGAAATGACAACGGGAGAAACGAATGCCCGTGTGTATAAAGGGCGTGTTTATGCTTATCTGAGAGCTGCTCTTTACTTTGGCTTGTCTCATCGCTGGAGCTTTGTATTTGCCATGGTTGGTTTATTGGGGCTCTCTCTTTGGGGATATGGTTATATGAAACAAGGATTCTTCCCCGATATGGTCTACAATCAGCTTTATATGGAGTATAAATTGCCTGAAGGGACTAATTCGACGCGAGTTGTCCATGATTTGCGGGAAATAGAGACGTATTTGAAGAGCAGGAAGGAAATAACCCATGTTACGACTTCTGTTGGCGGAACTCCCGGACGTTATAATTTGGTGCGGAGTATTGCTAATCTTTCTCTATCTTATGGGGAACTGATTATAGACTTTACTTCACCGGAAGAATTGGTGGATAATATGGACGAGATTCAGTCTTATCTGTCGCAGGCATATCCTGATGCGTATGTCAATTTAAAGCGTTATAACCTGATGTTCAAGAAGTATCCTATTGAGGCACAGTTTATGGGACCCGACCCGGCGGTGTTGCACCGTTTGGCAGACAGTGCACGTCATATTATGGAAAATACTCCTGAGGTACGCCTTGTGACGACAGATTGGGAGCCGCAGGTTCCGGTGCTGACAATAGAATATGACCAGCCGGCCGCACGTGCTTTGGGGTTGAGCCGCAACGATGTCAGTCTCTCTTTACTGACAGCTACCGGAGGAATTCCCATCGGTTCATTTTATGAGGGAATTCATGCCAATACAATCTATTTGAAATGTTTGAATGAAGAAGGGAATCCGATAGAAGATTTAGGTAATACACAGGTATTTTCTTCTATACCGTCACTCAATGGTCTGCTGAATGAAGAAATGATGGTAAAGTTGAAATCGGGTTCATTGTCAAAAGAAGAACTAGTGGAAGGTATTATGGGCAGTACTCCATTGAAACAAATTAGTAAAGGAGTGGACGTAAGGTGGGAAGACCCGGTGGTTCCGCGTTATAACGGACAGAGAAGCCAGCGTGTGCAGTGCTCACCGGCTCCGGGACTTGAAACGGAACAAGCACGTTTGGCTGTTGCTTCGCAGATAGAAAATATTCCTTTGCCCGAAGGTTATACATTGTGTTGGCAAGGAGAAAAAATAGCCAGTACGGATTCTATGAAATATTTATTCAAGAATTTTCCATTGGCTATTATCCTGATGATTGCTATCCTGATTATGTTGTTTAAAGATTATCGCAAACCGATTATTATTTTCTGTTGTATTCCTCTTGTCTTTGTGGGAGTGGTGGCAGTCATGCTGCTCACTGGAAAGACTTTCAATTTTGTTGCGATAGTGGGGACGCTGGGATTGATAGGTATGTTGATTAAAAATGGTATTGTGTTGATGGATGAAATAACGTTGCAGATAAACCGGGGAGTTGAACCGACAGCAGCATTAATCGATAGTTCGCAAAGTCGTTTACGTCCTGTGATGATGGCTTCTCTGACTACCATCTTAGGTATGATTCCTTTGTTGACAGATGCCATGTTTGGTTCATTGGCAGCCGCCATCATGGGAGGATTACTGTTTGGTACACTCATAACATTACTGTTTATACCTGTTCTTTATGCATTATTCTTTCATATTAAACAGACTGACAAATGAAAAAGATATCTATTTTGATTGGTGCTTTATTTTGCTCATCAGCTTTATTTTCTCAAGAGGTGTTGAGCTTGAAGCAATGTCGTGAGATGGCTCTTCAATATAATAAAGAAATGGCAGCTTCTGCCCGGCAGACAGAAAGCGCGCGATATATGGCTAAAAGTTATAAAGGAAATTTCTTTCCGAATTTTACGGCGAGTGGGACCGGTATTTATAGCAGTGCCAGTGGACATTATGGTATAGAAGGAGGAAATTTGCCGGTGTTTATGCCTAATTCATCCGGTCAATTTCTGCCCAATGGCGGTTTCTCTTATTTCCCGGGAATTGATTTAAAGTATAAAATCGGGCTTATTTATATGGGAGGAGTGGAAGTTGAACAACCTCTCTATATGGGCGGAAAAATTACGGCGGCTTATAAAATGTCTGTATTGGGCAAGGAGATGGCGCAAATGAATGAAACCCTGACGGCTACCACCGTTATTTTGAATACCGATAAGGCATATGCCCAAGTAGTTAAAGCTAGGGAAATGAAGAATGTGGCCGATAGGTATCATACTGTGCTGGTTGAGTTGCATAAGAATGTGGAAAGTGCATATCGTCATGGGTTAAAGCCTCAGAATGACGTGCTGAAAGTGCAGGTAAAATTGAATGAAAGTGAACTCAATATGCGCAAAGCAGAGAACGCATTGCGCTTGGCAACAATGAATTTGTGTCATTTTATTGGTAAACCTTTAATTGCAGATATACAGGTGTCGGGAGACTATCCTGAAGTGAAAGAGAATATAATAATGCAGGTATCGGATATTACGGCTCGTCCTGAATATGGCATTTTAAATAAACAAGTAGCTATGGCAAAACAGCAAGTGAAATTGAATCGTAGCGAACTGTTGCCTAAGGTTGGTGTTAAAGGCTCATATAATTATATTCATGGTTTGGAAGTAAATGATGAAACATTTTTGTATAAAGGAGGATTTTCAGTCTTGTTGAATGTCAGCGTTCCTCTTTTTCACTTTGGAGAGCGTATCAACAAAGTGCATGCCGCCAAAGCTAAGTTGGAACAGACTCGTTTGGAGCAGGCTGATATGAATGAGAAAATGCTGTTGGAATTGACTTTGGCTGCTAACAATTTGGATGAGGCTCGCTTAGAAAGTGAACTTTCCGACCGTTCTTTGCAACAGGCAGAAGAGAATATGAGGGTGAGTAAGAAGCAGTATGAGGTGGGTTTAGAAACTTTATCGGATTATCTTGAAGCTCAAACTTTATGGCAACAGGCTTATAGTGTACAAGTGGATGCTCATTTCCGTCTGTATTTGAATTATGTGGAATATTTAAAGGCTACCGGAACTTTGTCACAAAGCAGTTCATATTGAAATGTCTTTCAAAAAGATGTAAATTCGTGGGAACAATGGGAGTTTCATGAGAACAATCATTAGTAGCTCTATGCTGCTTGAATACTTCTATCTTCAATCAATAGCAAATAATGTCTGTTCTTACAGACGCCCTAATTCCGGGTCAACAGAAATTTAACGGGAACAGTCCGGTTGATCGTGAAGTACCGGTTCACTTAGGATTACTTGTTATTCTTGGGTCACATCGTTTTCTTGGAGATTTAAAATCATATTACTAACCAAAGGAAGAGTAAGCCGTTTCTTAGGCTCAGCCAAGTCCTTTTAAACAGAAGATTATTACAGTCCGCTATAATAGACTATACAGTCCATTGTAGCAGACTGTACGGTCTACGGTAACGGACTATACAGTCCACTGCCGAAGACTGTAGTAATTCGACTGACAGACAGGCATAATCGAAAGGACGAAAATGCCTAGTCCGACTAATGAAACGACTTAGGGAGTTTTAATTCCCCCAAGTTTTCAAACTGAGTCATAAAATCCCTCAGATTGTTACGTTGATCCTTGATCCGCTTGAGTCGGTAAACCAGTGCAATTCAGGTATAAAAAAAGAGAGTTACTTTTGTGTAACTCTCTGATTCTTTGGTGATCCGCCTGGGATCCGAATCTTATTTATAAATCACTGATTATCAATCCAATTTAAGGTGTTGTCTTTTTAATCCTCCGATTCCACCTTGTGACAATTTCCGCATTATACTTGGGTCTAACCAACAATTCTGTTATCTTTGCTGGTAAAGATACGAATAAAAATTGGGAATATTAAAGATTAATGTCACAAAGAAATCGGAAAGAACTGATAATTTTTCTTTCAGCAGTCTTGTTGTCTATCGGTTTGTATTGGTTAAAGAACTTTGATGAGAATGTTTTCCGATCCAAAAGGAAAAGAAGATTGATCCAGAAAACAACCTCAGGAGATTCAATATTCATTGAACAACTGATATCTTATTGGAAACTGGCGCCTATCTATTGGTTATTCAGTGGTCAAGCCGTTCATGTGACAATCCGTCTTTTTCAAATGGAATGAAAATACCAATTTTGACTTTTCGGTTACCTCTTTCATAGAATCCCAAATAAAGCAGACAAAGGTCAAAACTCAATTTTAGCCCAGATGAGCTTTTGATTTGAAACTTGAACATCCTTAAAGGCTAAAGGAAGAATCGTATCATTACTCAAAACAGAGCTTGATACGACTCTTTTAGGTTTTGTAGTTACAATCTGTAACTTTTCAGAGAGGTCATTTTAGTTTTTCACACTCCCATCCACTTCTTTTGTTTACTGGAACTATCGGTATGATCGCAGTGTACACATTCACCATACACATCTCAGACGGTACGAAAAGTGCGGCATGTCCATTGCCGGTTGTTATTATGGCATTTGTCTAGCCTGCCAAGCTTCTTTGTATCCATTTTGTAACATCCTTTCTATATCGCTCTCTTTGTACAACACTTTACCCCCAAGTTGGATGTAGGGTAACTTACCCTCATTCCGATATTCCTGCAAGGTTCTGCGGCTGATTTTCAACCTTTCGGAAAGTTCCCGATCGGAAAGAAAACGCTCTCCATTTAACATCGGACGGTAGTTTCGGGATAAACCGTCCAGTCTTTCTACCATGTGATCAAGCGTTCGGAAGAAAGATAGGATGTCTTCATCTTCCTTCATAATCAGTTTATTCATACTTGCTTCTCCTTTCTTTTTTGAATAAGGGGAAGTATCCCCTGTATGTCTTCTACCCTATAATAAATCTTGTGACCGATCCGGCTGTATGCCAAGGTCCCATTGTCACGGAATGTTTGCAAGGTACGGGGACTTACGCCAAGCCGAAGGCAGGCATCCTGGCTGTCCATCCACCCCCCTATTTTTCGTTCACCGTGCATTTTGCAGATCTCATCCGTAATCCGTGCCATATCCTTCAGGCGCTGTAACATCCGGTCAAATGTTTGGGCTTCGATAGCGACGATTTCCATAAGCGTATTCAATTGATTTGGAGCAAATATAAGGAGAACGCAAATCCTGTTCCAAGCGATTGTCTTCAGATTTCATTAAATGTCATCAGATGTCAAAGCAAGAGAACGAAAGGATATATCACGAATGTATTTATCACATAAAAGAGGATAAATAAAAAAACACACGAATTGGAAACCGGTAATAACGGAAAGGCACATACACGCAAAAGGGGAACACGATCCGAAAACAAGGAAAACGTAAACAATGCAGATTGGAGGGAACTGAAGTCCTATACGTCTCATGAAGTTCGGATATTTTTGACGGCAAATTTATCTGGCATCGTTTTATCATCATCCGTTTCCTTGCAGAAATAGTCCTGCAAAAAACAAGGGGAAGATATATATCGTTTATGCGTCATGTCGGTCACAGTTAGTCCTATAATCTATCATCAAATCAAAGCCGTTTGTCCGGGCGTTTATTTCCATGAATATTTTCCCCGACTTTAGTCGCAAGGAAAATATTCATGGAAAGCGAAGCCGGAATGCCCGTGACAATAAGGCTTTGATTTATTTTTGATTATGGGAATAACTCCTTGAGAAAAGCATTATATTACAAGGCGCATAAAAATGTATTTCCGATGGATTTCCACACATTTCTTACCCGATCCTCACAACGTCTGGCAAACTTCGATTAACTGGTTTGTATCCCGTATTTTTCTAAAATTATTCTGTTGAGTTTCTTATATTATCCCTTTGGTATATTCTTCTACAAAAGATTTTCCCATAACAAGAAAAACTTTTGTAGAAGAATATACAATACCAAATCATATAGCAAAAATTGCTATCCGGTAAAAATCGGCACAATCTTATATCCAGCACAAATACACCAAGCTTCATCAATTTTGCAAAAAGAGGGTTGTCTTTTAGTCTTGTATGAAATTGGTAGTACCAAGCATAAAAAGCCTTTAGCAGACATTTATACTAGTCAAATTCATGTTATATGGGATAAAAATCGTCTAGTTTCTATCATGCTAAAGTTTTACCGGACAGCAATAATAGCAAAATCCTTTCTAGGTGATGGTACTTATATTCAAATTAAAGAAATACCAGAACATAGTTGGCAGGAGAACATAGAGGGAAACTTCATATAGATAGCTTGAATTGTCAATGTAACACGGGTAAATCAGCCTCTTTAATTTGAAATTCTGGCATGTTAGCAATTTGGCTCAAGAAACGATGTACGTGCGTCAAGTCGACTCCTATCAATTCCACTATTATTCTATTTTCCTCTTCTGATATATAAAGATCGTTAATCCCTACTTTATAGTACTCAATTCTCCCCGTGTCCATTTCCTCGATAAATGGTTCCAAAACTATTATAAGTGAGTCATATTTAGCAATACTTCGGTAAATTTTTATCGAAAAATTAAAAGTTAAACAATAGAACCGGCAAAAGCTAGTTCGAAAACACTAAAGAGGTCATTGAAATGTTGTCAAAAACGAATGGTTTAGCATGAAGAAATGTTCTGAAAAAATGGGCTAACCTGCTGATAATAAAGATGAAATTTGTTTTGTTGTTCGTTGATACTTAGCAAATTAGAAGTTGGCTACTCATCTAATTAAGGCTAAAGAAACACTCCTTATGCAATACCAATCCGAGTGCCTGTCGGCTCTCAAATCAGTCGTGAATATACATAAACCTTTTGAAAAAACGTTTATGGACACCATGAAATTATTCATGGCCATCCTGGATCGTATAAACTTCCTCCAATTGGGCAGGTATGGATGTTTTTCGGAACAGACATACCGTAACCTTTTTGAGAATGAAACTTTCAACTGGTTTGCGTTCAACGCCTCTATCATCAGCAAGCATCTCACAGGCAAAAGAAAAGCTATCGCCATCGCTCCTTCCTATATCCCCAAGTCCGGTCATAAGACACCTTGGATTGGTTACTTCTGGTCAGGCTGTGCCGGGGATTATAAGCGAGGATTGGAAATCTTGGGCATCGGTGTCATTGACATCGACAACCATGAATGCATGACTTTAGGTTCCATTCAGACGTCGGATTGTAAGACCTTGGATAATATGGGTAAGAACCTGGTTGACTGGTATAGCAGCTATCTTATCAGTAAAAAAGACAAGCTACAGAGCATATCCAGAACGGTGGTTGCAGACGCATTCTTTCATAACGCCTATGTGTGAGAGTGATTTCCATGTCATCAGCCGCTTTAGGAATGATGTAGTCCTGTACTATCCGACATTGGAAAAGAAAACAGGAAAACTTGGTCATCCCAAGTGGTTTGACGGCAGGATTGACTTTGCCAATTGGATCTGATCTGGTGCAAGGAATACGAGGTGAACAAGGGAAAGCTATACGGATTGAGGGTATATGCAAAGGTTCTCAAAAGGTATGTTTCCTTGGCCGTCTGGTATCCAATGGACGGGAGGACAGGCAAGTGGCAGCTTTATTTCTCTACAGATGATTAGATGGATGGACGCGAAATCCTAGATTATTACAGAACCAGGTTCCAATTGGAGTTTTGCTTTAGAGATGGGAAGCAGCATGCTGGAATTACCAACTCTCAGTCAACTGACTTCAGAAAGTTGGATTTTCACTTCAATGCATCGCTTGCTGCTGTCAACTTGGCCAAAGCAGCATGTAAGAGGCTCGGAATAGCTATTCCATATCCTCTTGCAAGTCATTCATACACAATGCTTATATGCTTGAACGATTTATTTGCATGTTTGGGGTTAACCCAGACATGCAAGTTATTGACAAACTTTTCAAAGAACTCATTTTATTTACTGCCAGAGCCGCTTAGGCTTGGCGAATTTTTAACGAACTATTGATTTAGACAATAAATGATTATATGAATACTCGCACTCGGTAATCAAGAACAAATTATTACCGAGTATTTTTCTTATCTCATCTCGATATACGGATGTATCCCCTACAATCCCTATGACCAATTCATATGTGGTATTAACATAAGATCCCGTATAATAATTTGGATATATTGTCTTACCCAAGCTATCCACGAGAAACGAATCCTTATATTTATCCTTATTTGTATTGGCGATGGTCGCTTTATCTGGCAGATTTTTCCAGATTCCCTCGTCGGCATTCTTATGTAGACAAGAACACATTGTACTAATCAGCGACAATAACAGGAGTATTTTCATATTGTTTAATATAATACAACCATTATTCACTATATATTTTTTTTAAACTTAGAGCCTGTTTGAATTTATTTGTTTAAAATAAATATATATTCAGAGAAGGTAGAACAAGAGTTAGTACTTCACAAAAAAAATTTCGAAAGAGTTGAATATATATGACTTCGTATTTACTAATGTATTTCCTTATTTTTATGCTTTAGAAGATCTTGTTTATTTTTAATCCCTTTGAGGGAAACTATTTATTAACTAAATATTCCCAATCATATACCCTCCCTCTTCTTTTTTGCGCCTTTATTAAATGAGTGTCGATACTCAGATGTTTTTAATTGGAGCAAATGAATCAAATAGATAATTATATACAATCGTTTCTGAATGGATCTCTGGGGGCTGAAGGGCATACTGTTTTGCGACAGTGGATCAAAGAAAAGCCGGAGAACAGATACTATTTCCAAGCCCAGGTTGCCATATGGAAAGCGACCGGTGTGATATCGAATGCGGAAGAATTCGATGTGACAGGTGCTATCAATCGATTTAATAAGAAAGCAAAACAGGTAAATCGAATCGATTTCTATCGTTGTACGTTGAGGTTTTCGGTTGTCGCTATCATTCTTTTAATATGCGGAATTTCTTCCTTATTCTTTTTGTGGCAGTCGGAAGGGAGAGTTTCAGAAGTTGTGGAAGAATATAGGGAATATGTGGTTGAGGTTCCGGACGGAGCAAAATCTAAAATTACATTTCCGGATGGTTCCATTGTCTGGCTGAATGCTGGGAGTAAGGTAAAGTATGATTCAAACTTTGCCAAGGCTTCGAGAAAAGTGGAACTGACAGGTGAAGGTTATTTTGAAGTAAGCAAGAATAAGGAATTACCATTTGTGGTGAGTACGGGGAAATTGTCTGTAAAGGTACTTGGTACAAAATTCAATCTAAAATCCTATGAAGAAGACTCAGAGTTGAAAGTAACCCTCAAAGAGGGCGCGGTGAAAGTCGGAGATTTTTTGATCGATGCCGCTCCGGTCGAGTTGAAACCCAATCAGAGGTTTACCCTCAGGAAAGCAGACCTGAGCATGCAGGTGGATTCAGTGGATGCCAGCCATATAGATAACTGGCGCAATGGAGCAATGACCTTTGATAAAGTTCCGCTGGAAGAAATAGCCAAAGAACTGAAACGTCTTTATAACATACCGATCCGGATAGAAAGTGATAAGCTGAAGCAGATAGTCTACTATTCTGATTTTCAGGAAAATGTATCGGTAGAGAAGGTCCTGGAGATATTGTCATCCGGTAATAAATTCCGGTATGAGATAAAATCGGAAGAGATTCGAATTTTCAATTAATATAAGTCAAACTAAAAAGAAGATGTGAATGAGGAGAAAGTAATTGTAACCATGGGTGGAAAAATTCATAAGCCCCAAAAAATGAAGTGATTAAAAGTTAAATCTTAAACAAGTGAAGTATGAAAAAAACATTTAGAAAATCTGTTCAGGACTTGCTGTCTGTAAGGGCAGGACGTTTGGTGAACTTAGCAGGTGTATTTCTTGTTGCCGGAACGCTTTCGCTTAGTGCGAGTACTTATGCAACTGAACATATGCTTTCCTTAAATCTTAAAAATGCCACGATCCGTGAGGCTATTGAATCCATCAAGAGCCAAAGCGAATTTTCATTCAGTCTGGATGTGAAAGACTTGAATTTGGATGAAAAAGTGTCTGTATCCCTGGATAATAAGACAATCAATGAAGTATTGGCGGTATTGTTCAACGGACGTAATGTCCGATACGAAATCAATGATCGTCATGTGGTGATTACCCGTGCCGGACAGGTGGGATCGAATGCTGTGATGCAGCAGGTTAAGCAAATTACAGGCCGTGTGCTGGATGCCAATAATGAACCGATTATCGGTGCGAATGTGGTAGTTGAAGGAACGACAATCGGTACAGTGACGGATGCGGATGGTAATTTTGCGTTGGATGTGCCTGATGGAGCGACATTAAAGATTTCTTATATCGGTTATATCGAACAAAGTATCTCTGTGGGGAATAAATCTGTTATATCTGTTATCCTGAAAGAAGATTCACAGGCATTGGATGAGGTGGTTGTGGTCGGTTTCGGTACACAGAAGAAATTGAACTTGACTGGTGCGGTAACGGCTGTAACCGGTGAAGAAATGACGAAACGTCCGGTTACGAATGCGGCAACCATGTTGCAGGGACAAGTTCCGGGTTTGCGTGTTAACCAGGGTTTGGGTGCACCGGGTGCTGAAGCAACCACTTTCCGTGTGCGTGGCCAGGGTACTTTCTCGGATGCCGGTTCCGATCCGCTAGTATTGGTAAATGGTGTTCCGGGCAGTATTTCTAACCTGGACCCGAGTATGATTGAAAGTGTTTCAGTATTGAAGGATGCTGCTTCAGCCGCTATCTATGGTGCGCGTGCTGCCAATGGTGTGATCCTAGTTACAACGAAACAAGGGGCAGAAGGGGATGGCAAAGCGCATATTGCTTATCATGGTAATGTGGCGATTTATAATCCGACCCGTATGTATGATTTGGTGACTAATTCTGCCGAATATATGGAACTGTATAATCTTGCCAAAGCGAATTCCGGTGCTGGAGAGCGTTATACGCAGGAACAGATCAATGCTTACCGGAATGGTGGTGGTAGCGTACAGTATCCTAATTTTGACTGGTTGGATTATATGTTTAATCCGGCTGTTGTCCAAAACCATAATTTGTCGATCGCCGGTAATGCAGGAAGGACTACGTATAATGTGGCTTTGAATTTTGTAGACCAGCCGGGTACGTTGAAAGGTTTCGATTACCAAAAGTACAATGCAACTGTCGATTTGACTTCACAAATTACGGATTTTATCAAGATCGGTACCTACACCAATTTGATGTATGGTGATCGGGATGAACCTCGTCAGGGACAAAGTGACGTTTTACTTTCGACGATGTCGCAAGCTCCGACTTATATGCCTTGGTTGCCGGACGATGGGTCAGGAGTTACCCGTTGGACAAATTCTGCTTATTCATTCGAATCTCACAATAAGAATATGCCGGCTATCATAGGTACGGGTACGAATAAGAATTATCAGGATTTCGATATAAATGCGCAATTGTGGTTGGATATTAAATTGGCCAAAGGACTGAGCTGGTACACGAAAGGTGCCGTTCGTTTGCAATCTAACAAATGGAAGGAATGGGGAGGTTCTGATGTCCCTATTTATGACTATCATACAGGTGAACAAACAGGTTATCTGGATAGAGGAGCAAACGGCTTGACGGTAGAAGACCAGCGGCGTTTTTATACAAATTTGTATACCTATCTGAAATATGATTTCACAACTCCGAACCTGTATCATAATTTCAATATCATGGCTGGTTATAGCCAGGAGTCTGAAAAGTATGAAACGGTAAGAGCTTTCAGAAAAGAGTATGCGTTCGATCTGCCGGTGATTGATGCGGGATCTAATGCGAACTGGTCTAATGAAGGTAAATTGGAAGAATGGGCTATTCAGTCTGTTTTTGCCCGTTTGAACTATAATTTTAAAGAACGTTATTTGTTTGAAGCAAATATGCGTTATGACGGTACGTCCCGTATTTCTTCAGAAAATCGTTGGGGTATCTTCCCATCATTCTCTGCCGGTTGGCGTATTACCGAAGAAGATTTTATAAAAGATTTGAATCTGAATTGGTTGAATAATGCCAAGATCCGTGCTTCTTGGGGACAGTTGGGTAACCAGAACATTGGTCTGTATCCTTATCAGGCAATGATTGCCGGTGTTTCTAACTATCCGTTTGATAAGAAAACAGAAACGGTAGGTTATCAGCAGAAAGCATATGCAAACCGTGATATCAAATGGGAAACTACGACTATAACTGATGTTGGTTTCGATTTGCAGGTGTTTAATGGACTGAATGTAACATTTGACTGGTATAAGAAGGTGACTTCAGACATTTTACGTAAATCTCAGGTTTCAAACATTTTAGGTTTGGAAGCTCCGACTGTTAATAGCGGAGAAGTTGAAAACAAAGGTTTTGAAATTGCTTTCAATTATAATAACATGATTACAGACGGTGTCTTCAAAGGTTTGCAATACAATGCCGGTGTTTATTTTGACCGTTCAAGGAACAAATTGACTAAGTTTGGTGCGGAAGAAATAGATGGATATAAACTGAGAAGAGAAGGACTTCCTTATAATGAATACTATATGCTGGAGTGCATCGGTATTTTTGCAACGGAAGATGAAGTAAAAAATTCACCGAAACAGTTTAATGACAACACATTGCCTGGCGACTTGAAATATAAGGATCAGGATAATAACGGCGTGATTGACAACAATGACCGTGTACCTATTTCAGGACGTTTCCCCGGATTTGAATATTCCGTCAATCTAGGAGCAAACTGGAAAGGCTTCGACCTGTCTTTGCAGGGACAAGGTGTTTCGGGTAAGAAATGGTATACAAACGAGTGGGGAATTTATCCGTTCCGTCAGGGATCTGCTCCGACACGTGAATATATAGAAGGCATGTGGACGGAAGAAAATCCGTATAATGCTGAACATCCGCGTCTGTATTTTGATAATTTGGGCGGTAATAAGAATACCAGACCAAACACTTATATGTTGCAGAATGCTTCTTATTTCCGTTTGAAGAATTTGACGTTCGGTTATACTTTGCCTAAATCTGTTACGGATAAAGTAAAGATGTCGAGAGTAAGAGTTTATTTCTCAGGGGATAACTTATTGACGTTTACGAAATTCTATGGGTTGGATCCGGAGCGTGAAGGTGATGGACGTGCTGCTGTTTATCCACAGAATAGAATTTGTTCATTTGGTTTGAATGTTGAATTTTAAAAGTAGAATGCAATGAAAAAAATAGTAAATATTATATTGGCTTCGGCTTTGTTAGTGAGTTCTACTACTTCTTGTAGTGATTTTTTACAGAAAGATCCCCCTTCTTCACCTTCACAGTCTATTTTTTGGCAGAAAAAGAGTGATTTTCAATCTGCATTGGCAGGAAGTTTTTCTATGGTATATGAATGGCCGGGAGTCATGTCGCAAATTGTGGCTTGTTTTGATAATCTTACTGACAACTCCATTTGCCAGCATGACGAGGATACATACGGAAAGACTAAGACGATTGCTTTAGGTGATTTAGATCCGAATACTTCCGGGTATGTGACTTACATGTATAAGCATTGTTACCAAGGTATAGCTCGTGTTCATTTATTGATGGAAAATTTGGAAGCTTATCAAGGAACTGATATGTCTGCTGATGAGAAATCTTTTATGCTTGCGCAAGCGAAAGCATTGAGAGGATATTTTTATTCCTGGTTGTACCAGTGTTATCGGGAAGTTCCTTTGGTTACAGAGTCTTTGACAATGGATAACATGTATCAGGCAAAAGCTTCACGTGCTGATATTTATGCTCAGATAATGAATGATTTTGACGGAGCCATAGCTGCTTTGCCGGATAAACCTTATTCTGATGCCCAAATGTCCGGATATTTCTCTCCGGGTGCTTTGAAAGCACTTAAGGCTCGTCTCATGTTGGCTGAAGCCTACGATGATAAAGGAAATGCAGATCCTTCTAAAATGGGGGATATTGTTTCTTTGTTGGAATCAATCAATGGGTATAGTTTGGCGGATCGGATGCGTGATAACTTTATATCTTCCAAGCAGCTGGCTTCTCCTGAGATTATGTTCTCCGTTCGTTATTTGGCACCGAATATAACCCATAGTATGGACTTGTATTATGCAGCATGGACTACTTGCGGTGTGACTCGTGATTTAGTAGATGCATTTGAGTGTACAGATGGTCTGAAATGGGGTGAATCTCCGTTGACTGTCCCAGTCGATGAATCTTTACTGGCTACCGGAGAATTAGGAGATGCTAATAAAGCTGAAAGGACTAAATTGTTCCAAAATCGCGATCGTCGTTTGTATGAAACGGTTTGCCATAGTGGTGTAGCTGATTTCTCGATAGATGGACAAGATGGAGAGCCGGTAACAATTACCAATCAGATGCAAACAGGATTTGGAATGATGAAGTTGATTCAGCCGACAAAAGAAATGCCGAGTTATTCGACTATATCTGATGCGGATGTAATTATTTTACGTTATGCCGAGGTGTTGATGATGATTGCTGAAGCAGAAAATGAAGTAAACGGACCGACTCAGAAAGTATATGATGCGGTTAATCAGATCCGTGTTCGTTCCGGTCAACCTGAGTTACCTACCGGTTTGACTAAAGAGCAGATGCGTGAACGCATTCGTAATGAATGGCGTGTAGAATTTGTATTTGAAGGCCATCGTTACTTTCAACTAAAACGTTGGAAATTAATGGAAAAATTAGTGAATGGTGCAGCTGATCCTGCACTACCCACTTATATAAAGGTCTTTAAGCCTGCATTCTATTATTTCCCATTGCCACAGAGTGAAATTGATAAAGCTGGTGGTGTTCTGGTTCAAGATCCGAATTATATTTAATAATGTAGTTTAAAAAAAGGAATACCAGGGAGGTTTTTTTAGTTGATTTTCCTGGTATTTTCTTTGATAATTAAAGTTTTAGCCATTAAAAAGAAATGACTAAAAAAAACGTTCCTTTTTTTTAGTCATTTTTTCAGTCTTGTTCATTCAAATAGATATTGCCACTAAAAGTACTAAAAATGTGAAAGATAAATCCTTTTCTAAGCCAAAAAAAATAACAACTCCGAGAAAATAAAAATGACTAAAAAAAAGGAACGTTTTTTCTAGTCATTTTTATTTGGCAAATGGTATTGAGGCTTAATTAACAAACTGAAATACATATATATATGCATTAATAAGGGAATGCATTTAATCAGGGAGAATGGCTGTCGTTGGTGAGATTTTAGACTTGAAGAAGGGAAATCATAAAACTTTTGAGCTTTTATTCAAAAAGTACTATGTTTTTCTTTGTTATGAGGCACGTTCTTACATCACGGAAAAATATATAATAGAGGAGGTTGTCGGTGATGTATTTCGCTGGTTATGGGAAAACAGAGAGACATTGGTTATTACTTCCGTCAGGGCTTATTTAGTCAGGGCTGTTCATAATGCGTGCTTGTCATACCTTAGGCAAAATCAACCTGAATATGTGGAGTTGGATGATACTGTTGTAGAAAGGAGTACTTTGTTTTCTCTGGATGAATCTCCCCTCGATTACGTTCTTTCTAGGGAGTTGATAGAGCGGGTTGATAAAGCAGTGAAAGAACTACCTTCCCAGTATAAAAGGGTTTTTGAACTGAGCCGATATAAAAATTTGACCTATGCCGAGATTTCGGAAGAAATGGGTATTTCTATTAATACTGTAAAACTGTATCAGAAGAAGGCGTTAGCGCAACTTCGTTTGGTTCTAAAAGAATACTTATCGACTTCTTTGGATTAATCTGATTTGAACAGTTTTATAGATCTATATTTGAAAATATATATATTTATTTCGTTTATAAACTTTTTTATGGACGAAAAGATGCTGATTTGCAAAAAGTAAACAAAACTTTGTTGTGATAAAAGATAATCGGTTTATCAGTTGTCTTTATGTTAATGTAACAACAATAATAAATATTTATGAAAAAGATTTTTATACTTATTGTTTCGTTGGGATTGTTGTATCCTGACCGACCGTTTGCACAGAACAGTATTAAGCTGTATCCCTATCAAATGCCCCCGTCCCATCATCCCGATTATCAACGTCATCATGTGAAATCGCCGGATGCCTCTTTCTTTAATAACAAAATTCAGTTTATAGCCCTTCGTGATCTCTCCGGAGATTACAAGCAAAAGCTCGATCAATGGGTGGTGAAAGATAAACTAGGGGATATCCTGTGGGTTTCCTATCCGCTGGTTTTTCAGGATAATCTGAAAGAGGTCGTTGCCGAGATAAAGAGAAGAAACCTGTATCTGTTCGACCTTTGGGGATATATTCCCGGTTCTGGTCCTGGTGGGTACTGGACCCAGTTCGTTATCCCGGACGGCGTACTCGATCTTTTCGAGAAAGAACTGGGCGACCATTGGCTGGGCATGGATAACGGTGAACAGGATGGGCGTTATGTCGGTAGTTTTGCTCCCCGTATGTATCCTTTAGGGGCAGATCGCAAACAACAATATTTTAATTTCCAGCGTCATTTTCAGGAAATGGGCGATCAGTTGGGAAACAAAATGGCGACGCTTGTTTCTCTGAACTTCGGACATTATTTTCTGAAAGAAGGCGTTTATACCCTGATCGGAGCTGAAACGGCGCAGGGTTTGCCTAACTCACAGATCTATTATTCATTTATCCGTGGAGCCGGGAAACAGTATGGTGTAAACTGGTTCGGAAATGCTTCCGTATGGAATCGTTGGGGATGGAAATCGTACGATTCGAATGCGGAAGGTATCGATAATGATTACAATAGCGGAGGTCCGCTGAAGGGAACCTCTCTCGGATTGCTGAAACGGTTGATCTATACTCATTTGATGTACGATTGTGTGGCTGTCGGTTTTGAAGGGTCCATGCGGATAGATGATAAGAAGCTGAGTCCCATCGGAAAGATACAGCAGAGTGCGGTTAAATGGGTAGATAAATACGGTGATCCGGGTGTGATGTACACACCGGTAGCATTGATGACCGATTTCTTTTCCGGCTGGTCTTTCCCGCGTCATCTATATTCCAGACAGGCTTATAAAGTATGGGGGAATCTGCCGTATGAGTTGCCGGATTATCTGACGGACGGAATGCTTGATGTTTTGTATCCGGGTTATCAGGATGCTTCCTATTATAAAGATGAAAGAGGGTTTATCACTCCGAACCCTTACGGAGATATTGCTGACTGTCTGATGAGTGATGCCCCGCTGTGGGTATTGAAACAATATCCGGTATTGGTCATTGCCGATGAACTGCATCCGGGGCAGGAGATTAATGATAAACTGAATGCCTATATACACGCTGGTGGTCATCTGGTCATTACGGCTGGTTCATTGAAGAACATGCCGGATGGAATAGCCGGTATCCGTACCGGAGAAAAGACAAAGGTATGTACTGCACCGATTACATATAAAGGTGAGTCATTCAAGGAGCGTGCTCCTTACACATTAGCCGAATTAATCTATCCGGCTTCCGCTACTGTATTGCAAAAAAGTAATGAATTTCCGGCTGCCATCGAATTGAATGCAGGCAAAGGGAAAGTGACAGTTCTCGCTTCTCCGTATGGCGTTACAGAGCAACCGCAATGTGAATTGCCTGTAAAGGTGATGGAAGAAAAGCCGTTGGATAAACCTTATCCAATACTGAACCATACGAAAGCACTGATGGAAGATATTTTTACTTCTGTGCAACTGTTTGAAACCAATCCGGAGTTAAGTCTTGTGACCTGTACGAGAGGAAACGGCGAATATACGGTTCTGATCTCCAATGAGTCTTGGGAACCGAAAGAGTTTTCGATCGGAACAAAGGCGGGAAAAATAGTTTATATCAAAGAATTACCGACCGATTGCTCGGAGATGCAGGCAGTAGGCTATGCACCTAAGGTGATGCTGAACACATCGTTTGGTAAAAACACAGCCCATACGATAGCTGGTGGAAATGTCCGTATTTTCCGCGTCTGCCTGGATAATAAGGCAGACGTGACAGTTATGCCGGAAAGTACTCCAGTAGCGAATACGATCGGACGGGCGCTTGTACTGCGTAATATCCAGGATGTAAAGGAAGAAATCCTTTCACGCCCGACATTCTTCGAACATTATGACCGTGTCGTGATCGACTGGCGTTATCTGCATAACCGGGAAAAAGAGACTTTGAAACAGGAGGCCGGCTGGCTGGGACGGCAGAAACTGAAAATGACGGTCGACCTGACTTCGGGGCTGAACCTGTATCCGGATTTGAGAATTGTAAATAATGATCCTCCTTTCTATCAGAAGAGTATGGAGGCGATGAAAGGAGTTATCGATAAGATGGAAATACTAGGTGCTGACGAATTGTTGATTTCTACCCAGCGGACCATCGAAAATAATTATACGATGGAACAGTTTTATGCTTCGCTGAAAGAATCCTTCCAGGTATTATCTGATTATGCGGCAAAGAAAAATATCCGTTTGTTGCTGAGACAGTCTGTCGGCCGTACGCCTGATACGATAGAGGGGCTTCAGAAACTGGTCGGGGAGGTGAACCGCCCGAACTTTACATTAGCTCCGGCCCTGTCGTTGCTGTTGAATAACGAGGTCAGTCTGGATGCCGATTTGAATCGTCTGAAGCAGATGGAGATCAAAGAAATCCTCATTTCTGCACCGGAAAAGGATATTCATGATCAATTGTGGAATACCAATGCTCCGATATATAAATCCGATAAAGCAACACTTATCCGTAAAATACTGGCTGCATTCCCGCAGGTGGATTATATCATGGATGGTCTGTATGCTTCGCAGGATGAAGAGTATCTGGATGGGAAAGCGATGGACGAATTTGTTATTAAATAAACATCTATGTGGAAGAAGTTATTGATTACAGGATGTGTGACCTTCAGTTTGTTGAGTGGAGGTACATTATCCGCACAACCCAGTTGTGAGATAAAGGAGGAAGTTACCTCTGAACAGCTTGACAGGACCCAAAAGGAACTGGTTGCTATGATGAAAGAGTTAAAGAACGACTCTTATTTTCAGACCGAACTGGACAAGGCTGCTGTTCAGTCGAGTCTATCCAAACGGATGGCAGCATATAAAGATCTGACAGTCCGCTTACTGTCTGTTTTGGAGATACAGGCTGAACTGGAATGGATGAAGCCGGAAGCTATTCAGGAGGCTTTAGGTATCATGAAAAAAAGTTCTGGATTTGATGCAGTATTGGCGGATAAACGTTTCGGTGAATTGAAGTCGTTGCTGGCTGGTGGTTTTGATGGTATTTATACCGGAGATGCTCAGGCTATCGACAAGGCAAATAAAACATTGACTTTAAAACGAAAGTTGATGCTGATGAGTCCGGATGTGAATGTCGACAAAATGTTGACGGTTAAGTTCGATCTGGGCGAAAGAGCTAATTTCGTTGGAGCGGGCAGTCTGGGGATTCAGCCGAACAACTGGTCGAACCTAAGTTCTGCCAGCCGTAAGAACTTTAAGGCTCAACTGGTTGAATTGTCGGGCTTGCAAAGTGGCGAATTGAGCGAGAAAGTACTTTATAAACCGGCTGTGGACGGTTCTTCCGTTACCGACTTGGTATTGAACTGGGACGGAAAACGTTTGATGTTTACCGCTTTGGATACGACAAGGAGATGGCAGGTACATGAATTGGATATCAACAACGGAGAGGCTAAGCAGGTTACCAATATCCCGGAACCGGATCTGGAGTTCTTCGATGGAACCTATCTGCCTGACGGACGTATGCTGGCGATCTCCAATATCGGTTATCAAGGCGTACCTTGTGTAAACGGTAGTGATGCGGTTGGTAATATGGTTCTGTATGACCCCAGTAACGGTTACCTGCGCCGTCTGACTTTCGATCAGGATGCGAATTGGCATCCGGTAGTGATGGCAAACGGAAAAGTAATGTATGTCCGTTGGGAGTATACCGACCTGACACATTATTTCTCTCGTATCGTGATGCACATGAATCCGGACGGAACCGAACAGAAGTCGCTGTATGGTAGCGGTTCCATGTTTCCGAACAGTATTTTCGATGTGCAGCCGTTACCGAAGCATACCAACCGTTTCGTCGGAGTTATCTCCGGTCATCATGGAGTGGCCCGTTCCGGTCGTCTGATGATTTTTGATCCGGCAAAGAGCCGTAAGGAAGAAAAAGGAATGATTCAGGAATTGCCTTTCCGTGGTCGTCCGATCATTCCGGAAGTAAAAGATGAACTGGTGAACGGCGTATGGCCGCAGTTTATTAAACCGTATCCGCTGACGGACGAAACTTTCTTGGTAACAGCCAAACTGTCTCCGTACAGTCGTTGGGGAATTTACCTGGTGGATATTTATGATAACCTAACATTGGTTGCTAATGCCGACGATGCCGGTATGATCTATTCTGTTCCGGTGAAAAGTACTCCTATACCTCCGGCAATCCCAGATCGTATCAAACCGAATGAAAAGGAAGCGACTGTCTTTATCCAGGATGTCTATGAAGGCGAAGGCTTAAGAGGCGTTCCGCGTGGAGAGATCAAGTCGTTCCGTGTGTATGCATACGAGTATGCGTATCGCCGGACATTATCCGATCATTATAACCACGGTATCCAGGCAGGATGGGATATCAAGCGTTTGCTGGGTACAGTTCCTGTGGAGAAAGACGGCTCTGCTATCTTTAAGATTCCAGCCAATACACCTGTTTCTTTGCAACCGTTGGATAAAAACGGACGTGCCGTACAATGGATGCGTAGCTGGCTGACCGGTATGCCGGGCGAAGTCGTTTCGTGTGTCGGTTGCCATGAAGACCAGAATACCATTCCTGTTCCGAAACGCGTGCAGGCTTCTACCCGTCAACCTCATGAATTGAAAATAGCGGAAGGCGGCGTTCGCCCTTATACTTTCGCTTATGAGATTCAACCCATTCTTGATCGTGCTTGTGTGGCTTGCCACGATGGAAGCAAACCGGAACGTCCGAACTTCAAGGATACGACATCCGTAGGTATTACCGACTGGAGCGGTACACGTTATTTCCAGAAGAGTTATCTGGCTTTCCATCCGTATGTGAACCGCCAAGGGCCGGAAGCGGATATGTATGTCATGAGCCCGTATGAGTACCATGCTTCTACCAGTGAGATTGTTCGTATGTTGGAACGTGGACATCATAATGTGAAGCTGACCGACAACGAATGGGAGCATCTGGTTATGTGGATTGATATGAATGCACCGGGCCGTGGTACATTCGATGCAGATCTGTTGAATGGTTACGACCAATATACACGTCGTAAGGAGCTGGCTGATAAATATGGCAATGCCGGTGTGGATTGGCGTAAAGAGTTGGCCGATTATGCTTCTTATCTGAAAGGTAAAGGAGAAATCTGTCCGGCAATGCCGGAAAAGGTGACTTCGGCAAAACATAAAGCGGTAAAGATGAAAAGATGGCCGTTGACGGCTGAAGATATTCAGAATCTGTTATCAAAGGAAACAGGACTTCGGAAAGATGTGGAAGTGGCTGATGGTGTAAAGATCACTTTCGTACGTGTACCGGCAGGCAAGTTTGTAATGGGAACGAATGATGCTTATCCGGATCAAGCCCCTGCATTCAAGGCCGAAGTAAAAAAGGGTTTCTGGATGTCGGAAAAAGAGTTGACCAACGAACAGTATAATGCGTTGGTTCCGGAGCATGACAGTCGTATCTATGCACAGTTCTGGAAGGATCATACAACTCCCGGTTATCCGGCCAATAAACCGAACCAGCCGGTTATCCGTGTCAGCTATGAAGAAGCTATGAAGTATTGCGATATACTTTCGGAAAAGACCGGATTGAAGGTGACGCTTCCGACAGAAGTGCAGTGGGAGTGGGCCTGTCGTGGTGGTAGCGACCAGCCGTTTTGGTATGGTGCGATGGATGCCAACTTTGGCTCGTATGAAAACCTAGCGGATGTCCAGTTGGAAAAAATGGCGGTAACAGGTATCGATCCGCAGCCGATGGCAAAGGATAATCCCTGGTTCCCGTATTACAATTATCTGCCGAAAGTTGAGACGGTCAATGACGGTATGATGATACCGTCCGATGGATATAACTACAGGCCGAACCCGTTCGGGCTGATCAACATGCATGGTAACCTGCAGGAATGGACTCGTTCACTGTATGCTCCTTATCCTTACAGTGAAAAAGCCCAGGCGACAGCTGATACCCGTCAGGTCGTGGCCCGTGGCGGTTCATGGATAGACCGTCCGAAAGATGCTACAGCAACTGCCCGCCGTGTTTATCTGCCCTGGCAGCGTGTCAATAATGTGGGGCTTCGCCTGATCATTGAGGATTGACTTGGGTGAAATATGTATCATAAAATATGTAATTGGAAACTCTAAAAGAATGAAGTGTTTGATTAAACATATTGTCTTATTGTCAATTATTGGATTTCTATTAGCTTGTACTCAACAATTTCGCTCTGATTCTTGAAATCGGATACTTTTAAGCGGGAATTGTGGGGTACAGTTGGATACAGCAGCAACAGGGATTATTTCTGGTTGGTTGTCCCGATTCTTTATTCCTGCCATGTACTACCGGTTATGAAAGAAAGGGTATTTATAATACAGATACGGTCAGACTACAGCTCTTTCTAAAGAGTATGTGTTTGAAGAAATAGCACTGTACACAAGACTGTATGTATACCGGAGGAGTGGAGAGGTACATGTATCCGTTTGATAATGGAACGGACTAAGCCAACGACCGTTTGGATTGATGGGAAAGAGGTTGGAACTAATAGTAATATTTCTACAGCCCAACAATATGAGTTGTCTTCTTATTTATCTCCCGGATCTCATGATATTGCTATTATAGTGGATAATGGGAAACAGGCTGTTCCGGAAAAAGTGTATGGATCTTCTCATGCCTATTCCAGTTCCACACAGACAAACTGGAATGGGATTATTGGTGACTTTTTTCATAAAATACATTCTTTTTCAAGCCGATATCTCATAACAAGTCAATCTTGCAGGATATCGGCTTTTTATATTCGGTCACGGAACAAATCTACGATCAAACGGATTTCCTATGTTCTTTTCGGCATTCAGTCGGAAACTGTACTTTTGTCTACCGGATCTTTTTGGGGCTTTCTACCCGTCCTTATCCCTGTTGTTTTCTCCATACACATGAGATTTTTGGTTTGTACTTTTTCTTCTAGAATCCGCGACTTTGGAGCGGATTCTCCCGCCCTTGGGGCGGGCAAGTTGGTCCTTGTCCGACAAAAGACTTTTGTCGGACAAGGACACAACTTGCTCTGTTCGCTTGAACAGAGAATCCTCATAAATTCGGATTGCCATGCAACGTTTACACAAAAAGAGGTTTTTTCTGATCAAATTTTGTTTCAATACCCGCTTTTAAAGAGAAGTATAACCGCTTGGTTATCTGTTAGTATCCGGACATCTGGTGACATCTGATGACATCTGATGTCACCAAAGCCGGATTTGGCGGCATCTGCCATACTTTTGCAACGGGATATAAAAACGGTGTCATGCCCGGTCACCGGAATATCCCCATGTCGGCGCTCCGACAGTTCCTGCTATTGACATTCCATCATGATGTTATGTCAATATGTCAAGAGGAAAATGGAAGATCGTATTGCAAGTATGAGAGTTTCTCATGACAAGCTCCGGAAATGTCGGGACCCCGTGAAAATGGTACGGTACCGGCAGACAGCCTTCCTGCATTCTTCCGGCACGGCTTTGGACCGGCGGGGCGGGAATGTTTTCGAGATGACATGACAGTTTCATGATATGGGAAACCATCGGTACAAGGAGCCGGCGTGATTAAAAAAGGACGGGACAACAAAACGATTATTAACCAATCATTCGGAAGCCTATGAGCAAACGATGTGTCTTTGTCGCCATGAGCAGTCAGAAAGGCGGCGTGGGCAAGTCCACCATGACGGTGCTTCTTGCCGGTTATTTTCATTACGTAATGGGATATAATGTCGCGGTCGTGGACTGTGACTATCCCCAGTTCAGTATCAAGGCGCTGCGCAGTCGGGATACCCAAAATGTGGAAAAGAACGTGAATCTCCAGCGTATGTTGTGCGGACAGTTCGACCGGACGGGCAAAAAGGCGTATCCTGTCCTTACCAGCGTTCCGGGCAAGGAACTGAAGACGGCACTTCCCTTGACAGGTGGGTGTGACATTCTCTTTTTTGATCTTCCGGGAACGGTGAACTCGCCTGGAGTCATTAAGACGATTGTCAATATGGACTATGTGTTCACCCCGATCATACAGGACCGTATGGTGATGCAAAGCAGCCTTTCCTTCTTATTGGCCCTGAAAGACTTCATACAGCAGAATCCGGACATGCCCTTGAAGGAAATCCGTATGTTCTGGAACCGGATGGACGGGCGTGTATCCAAAAGGCTGTCCTATCAGTACGGACTTCTTTTCAAGGAACTGGGATTGAAGGCTCTCGATACGGTCATACCGGATATGGAGCGCTATGGCAGGGAAACCTCCCCCGAGGAGCGGATCCTTTTCAGAAGTACGCTTTTCCCTCCTTCCGGGAAATTGCTGAAAGGCAGCGGTCTTGATACGCTGGCCGGAGAGATAGAATGCATTATCCATCCTGACAGGCAAAAGGCATGAGAAGAAAGGAATTTATGAACGTGAATGAGGAACGCCTGAAAGAGATCATGGCGCACGAGACCGATGCCGACGGATGTCCGAAGACGCATCCGGACGGGATAGAGAAAGAGGAAGACAGGGGAAAGGAAGGGAAGGAGTCTGTATCCATACCCGATGGCAGGACAGAAAAGCCGACCGTTTTCCACAAGCCCGCTGTCCGGTCAGGGACCTCCCTTGCGGAAAGGATGAAGACATATCGTGCCGACTATCTCAGCCGCAGGGAGTACGTCCACCGCAAGCAGACCTATATCAGTTATGAGACCTACCGCAGACTGGCACGCATACTCCCCCTGCTCAGCGAGGGCATGACCGTACCGGCATTCCTTGACAATGTGCTCAACCGTCATCTGGACGAGCATGGGGATGTGCTTGACGAGATGGTCCGTACCGGTACACGGAACTCACGCTGACACGTGGAACGATGGGAATGACAGACGAAAAGACATGGGAACCTGTTCGTCCCGCCAATGGAGTGTGACAAAAAGAAAGGGGCGTCCAGCGGGTCTATACCCGGTCAGACACTCCTTGGTGTATATTTATTTTATGTACAGCCTATCTTAAAATCGGATTCGAGAGCAGTATCTTGTAATAGACCGTTCCGTTCACCTCCATGGGTGTCTTCGCCATCATGAACTGTACGCTTTTCCGCTCCACCTTCGCCTGCCGCATGAGCCTGTGCACGATAAACCCCGCAGAGAATCTTGCACATCTTTTGTCCTTCCATACGATGAACCCGTCATCATCGGTGGTACGGCAGATGTACCAGTCCCCCGTCTCGTCATCATGCGCAAAGCTTACCCGGCCTCCGCCAAGAACACCCAGTTCAATTGACATCATCTTTGATAGATAGACAGTTCCCCTGCTGTCCAGATTGATGGTCCGCTTGCCCTTGTATGTGACTTCCTGCGGACGGGAATTCTCCTTGTTATATACGATAAGTGCCATAGTCCTTTCCTTTTATAATGGTGATAAATGACTTCCGTTCAGGATATCGCTCCTTCAATTACCAGCATCTGGCTCCTCCACGCAAAACTCCTATGCGAGCGCACCGCTTCCACTATGGCGCATACTTTCTGTGATATTGCCATAGCTGAGATGCCCATGCATTCCGCCAGTGCCTTGAAAGAGAAACTGGCCTCGTAGAACCGGAGCATGAACATCCGGTATTCGTCATAAGAGAATTTCTGCCGGATAAAGCGGAGTATGTCCCTTACCAGCCTCTCACATCCGTTCAGGTCGTCCGTGGAAAGAAACTCCGCCTCCTCACCGCATCTGAGGAAAAAATCGTCTTCAGGATGGGCATACCGGTTCTCTCTTTTTATCTTTACCAGAGCCGCTTTTTTGTAGCATCCGACAAAATACGCGTCATAATCCGTTATGTCCTTTCCGGGGACTAGCACCTGCTTCCTTACGAAAAGGTAGGTGTCATGGAAATTGTCCTCGTCCAGCATTCCGTACCGGCGTAACGTCCCTCTCAGCCTGTCATAGGATTTTGTGAACCACTCGTTGAACAGTCTTTCCTTTTCTGCGCTCTTGTCTGCCATAGCCTTATATTTTTTTGAGTTATACATGGCCTACACGGGTAGGCATTCTTATTTCTTGTGCTTCCTCCAGTTTGTTTTTCGGCGGTCTCCGGCAAGGCTTGCCGTGAAAAAATACGCTCACGCGAAGCGTGAGGAAGATTTTTTCACGAGCAACCAGCCCGCAGGGCCGCCTTGCGGGACCGACCTGAAAAACAACTTTCTTTGCCGCAAGAAATGAGGATGACAGATTGCGTTACATTTATTCGTAAAAGCTTTTGTTATTTCCACCTCATGATGTATTTTCGTGAGTGCTTATTACATTTTAGAAAGCAGACGGGAAATGGAAGAATATTCGAAATATCCGGTAGAGGTAATCAGTGGCATCGCCGAAGAAACGGGCATGGGAATGGTCTGTTTCTTGAATCCGGACACTTTGGAAACCGAAAGCGTGCCGGGAGCTTCATACGGTTCTTATGAGTGTGGAGATTTTGACAAATATTATCAGGAAGTTTACAGGAAGGTGGAGCGTTGGGAGAACTGCGTCCGCATTGACCCGCCGGAGCCGGGAGAGTCCTTCGGGATCATGGAGCGTTTCATTCGGGATTGCATACCGGATGATGCCGGAATAAAAGAGAGGTTGCGGAAAGCCGTATCGGGACGGAAGCCATTCAGAAATTTCAAATATGTCATTGATGGAAGCGAATACCGTCAGAAATGGTTTGATTTCAGACGAGGACAACTCGAGCGGCTTGTAGCGGATTACCTGAATAGCCTGGATATAGATGCGTCTGCCAAATAAAAATCATTTTTAGACTTTTTCTCATATTTTTATATACAAGGATTTGAATATGAGAATCTGAGCAGAACGGAGAAACTGGATGGTTTCCAAATTGTATATACAAAATGTCGAATCTCACAGATTTGCATAACTATCTGTCAAATAGTATTTCTTCCATATTCTTCCCATTCAAATCCTGTTCATTACGGAGTAAGGATATGTTGTGGTATTTCTTTGTGAGTTTTGGATATATTGACTCAATATATCTGATAAGGCGCTTCTCTTCCAATGTTCCAAAACTATCCTCGTAAGAGTGCCAATCGGCTTTTGAGAGGTCCATACACAGATACATATTCTCTGTTTCCAACATAGACTTACCAATTCTTTAACTGTTAAGTAATAATTTTTGTGTACGTTCACAGAGACTTCTTGTATCTGTTTCGGACGGAAAAGCTTTGTTCCTTATCCGATACCGCCTTTTGACAACAATGGTTCTATCTGATGGAGAACCTATATTGCACAAAAAAGTTTCTCTTTCTGCGTCAGATCATCCAACACTTCTTGTTTGGCATATACCAGAATATTGATTCCCGCTAAATATGAGTAACCCTTGATAAAGTTCTTAATAGACTCCAAATTGGAATAAGAATCTTTAAGATTTGAGAACTTAAAAGTATCAAAACGGTTAATCACAGCACGAATGACATGATTACCAAATTTTCCAAACATAAATGCAGGATAAGGAACAGAGATGGTATTTGATGAAGTCTCGGATTCAAATGCTAAACCGATACTCATATCTTGTTGATATGCCACCTAATCTCAAGTGAAATCATTTTATGGGATAGTTTCATTTGGAATCAGGTGGCTTCAAGTATGGTCTGATTGTTTTCCAGTCCTTATCAGACCACGAATTTGCTTCTCATCCCTTTCATTTCTTCGGAAACGGTCTTGTCCAAAACCCTCGCGTATATTTTGGTTGTCCTGATGTCTGTATGCCCGAGCATTTTCGCAACGGATTCCATTGAAACCCTGTTGGCCAGCGCGACGGTCGCGAATGTATGCCTGGCCACATGCGTGCTCAGTGGTTTATTGATACCGCATATGTCAGCGATCTCTTTCAAATAACTGTTCATCCGCTGGTTACTGGGTACCGGCAAGACCACTCCTTTTTTCAGGCATTCCGGATGTGTCTTGTACTTCTCCAAAATCATCCGTGGAATGTCCAACAGTGGAATGTCACACATGTTGTCCGTCTTTTCCCGGGCTTTTCTTATCCAGTACTCGCCATTGACATCCTTTATTATGTGTTCATATCGCAAGTGCTGTACATCGGTAAAGGCCAGCCCGGTCAGCGCACAAAACACGAATATGTCCCTGACCGTTTGCAGGCGGGGAATGGTGAATTCCTTTTTCAGAAGTATGTTCAATTCCTCTTCCGTAAGGAACGCCCGGTTCGTTTTTGTTTGTTTAAAATGAATCTCCAGAAAAGGATCGTCCGTTATCCATTTGTTCACAAGCGCCACTTTTATTATCTTCTTGAAGTTTTTCAGATATTTTACCGTGGCATTCTGGGCACATGATTTTTCTGTTTTTACATAGTGCTCAAACCGGGCGATGAACTCATGGTTTATCTCTTTCAAAGGTATATCGTTCATCCTGTATTCCTTTTGTAGCAGTTCACCCAGATACCTCGCGGTCCGTTCATAGCGCAGGACAGTCCCGGCGACATAATCCTTGCCCATCAACTCCCTGTACTTTCGGTTATGTTCCTGGAAAACCTCCAGCAGCATCTTCGGAGAGTCTCTCTCCCCGTAATAACGTCTTTTTAAGACATCGGCCGTGATCGGCTTCCCGTCCTGCTCCAGTTCCCTGTGGATCTGTAAAACTTTCATACGGACCGTATCCAGATAATGGTTCAATTCCATAGATTTCCTTTCCTTACCTATGGCACATTCCTTTTGGGAATTCCACTTGGAAATGTCCACGCTTCTTTTAATCTGTATCTCGGCCCGTTGCCCGTTAACCGTTATACGCATACAAATGGGTGCCTCTCCGTTTTTTAGGAGTTTAGACTTCTTGATGAAGAAAAGAATCGTAAAGTAGTTTCTCTGCATAGCCATACTCAAAAAAATGATGTTACAAAATTAATTTTTACGAGTCGGTTTCGAACCGCGCAAAAATCGGAAAATCAATGAAATATGATCTAATTCGGTGGACTTTTTCAGGTAGATGTCAAGTCCACCTATTTCACCTGTGATCATCACTGTTTTTTGCGGTGAAATGCAGTATTTGGAGAAAATAAAAATCCCTGATAATGATTGATTATCAGGGATTTGATTGATTTTTCTTTTGTTTTCTGTGATCCGCCTGGGGCTCGAACCCAGGACCCCAACATTAAAAGTGTTGTGCTCTACCTGCTGAGCTAGCGAATCAATCCTTTGTTATTGCTATTCTTCCGAATTGCGAGTGCAAAGGTAGGCGTTTTTGTTTAAACTTCCAAATATATTGCTTACTTTTTTTGATTTATTTTTTAATAAGTTCTATTATCTATTGATTATCAGGCGTGTTATTGTCACTCGAAAATTCCTTTTCTTTTATATGAATGTATCGTTGATAGTAGGAAAGCATTAAGCTGGTGCACGGCAAGGCGATAATCATTCCTACAATTCCCATCAATGCTCCCCAAACAGACAAGGACAAAAGAATGATAGCAGGGTTCAGACCGGTTATTTTCCCCATTACTTTGGGAACAATCAATCCGTCTTGTATGACCTGTACAATGCAAAAGACTAAAAATGCACAAAATAATATCCACCAGAAATTTTCTCCGGTATCGGCAGCTTTGAGCAATGCTAATAGTATGGTAGGGATAAAAGCAATGAGTTGTAAATAAGGTACCATATTGAGTAGACCGATAAACAATCCGAAGCCGATTGCCAGTGGGAAATCAATAATCAGAAAACCGATACTGAATAAAATGCCTACACAAAAAGCTACCACTGCTTGTCCACGGAAGTACTTGTTCATGCCTTCTTGTACATCATTTACTATTTTGATGGTCGTATCGCGATGTTTTACAGGAACTAATTTTATCCAGCCTTTGGCTATGGCTTCATAATCCAGCAGAATGAAAAAAGTATAGAGCAGTATGATAAAAGAGGTAAATATACTCACGACCACATTGACTGACTGTGTAAAGATAGCCCATACCTGAGGCAGTACATCGCGTATGGTTTGAGCAATACGGTCTTCATTCAAAGCCTCATTTATTTTAAGCATATCGATATGTTCTTTAATAAAATTGGCCACGGTACCGGGGATGGCTGCTTGTTTTGAACCTTCCACAAAGTAATCGGTGAGCAGTTCTTTTAATTTTCCGAATTCTTCTACAATAGGAGGAACCAGTCCGATAAATGTCAGAATACCGATGCATATTAATACCAGCATAACAGCAAAAATAGAAATGACTCTATTTTTTAACCGCAATTTATACTGAAAGAAAGTAACCATAGGATAAATAAGGTAGGCGATGAGCCACGCAACGAAAAATGGAAGTAATACTCCGCTTAAGCGATTGACTAAATAGAGTATTCCTATAATGACAATTCCGCTTAGAATACCACGGATAAAACTGTCAAATGTTATTTTCTTCTGTAACATAATGATGTGGACTTATTGGATGGTTTGTTCTTCCTCAATAGCTTTCCTGTAACATTCACGGCACAATGGTTCATAGTCGGCTTTCTCGCCGAGCAGTACTCTTTTGTCACTTTTGGTTATGCGATGAGAAGCATAAGCTAAATTACCGCATTTTACACAGATAGCATGGACTTTGGTTACTTCATCTGCAATGGCGCATAGAGCCGGAATAGGTCCGAACGGAATTCTTTTGAAATCCATATCCAGTCCGGCTACAATAACACGCACCCCGCTGTCGGCCAGCTGATTGCATACGTTTATTAACCCTTCATCGAAAAACTGTGCTTCGTCTATTCCTATTACATCTTTATCTGAAGAGAATAATAAGATACTGGCGGAAGTATCAATAGGGGTGGAAGCAATGGAGTTGCTGTCATGTGATACAACTTCCTCTTCAGAGTATCGGGTATCCAAGGCCGGTTTAAATATTTCCACTCTTTGGCGGGCAAACTTGGCACGTTTCAGCCGTCGGATAAGTTCTTCCGTTTTGCCTGAGAACATGGAACCGCAAATTACTTCTATTCTTCCTCTTCTACGTGTCTCTTGTATGTGGTCTTCTGAAAAAACTACCATGGTTAAATAGTGATAATTGGTTTTAGTTACGGCTGCAAATGTACTATTTGTACCCCAAAAAAGGGCTATAATCCCTAATATTTTTATTAATAAAAGATATAATGTTAAAGGAATGTGCAACATCTGTTAAATAATAGCATCAATTAACTTTATACATTTGATTTCTTTCTACATTTGTCATCATATAACAGAATTAGGAGTGTTTTTTATGGGAAAACTGTATGTAGTGCCTACTCCCGTGGGGAATTTGGAAGATATGACATTTCGCGCTATTCGCGTGCTGAAAGAGGCTGATCTCATATTGGCTGAAGATACTCGTACTTCCGGCATTCTTTTGAAACATTATGAAATAAAGAATGCGATGCAGTCCCATCATAAATTCAATGAACATAAAACGGTTGAAGGCGTTGTCAATAGAATCAAAGCAGGCGAAACTGTGGCGTTGATATCTGATGCCGGCACTCCCGGAATTTCTGATCCCGGATTTTTAGTTGTACGGGAATGTGTAAGGAATGGTATTGAGGTGCAATGTTTGCCGGGAGCTACAGCTTTTGTGCCGGCATTGGTTGCCTCCGGTTTGCCTGATGAACGTTTTTGTTTTGAAGGTTTCCTGCCTCAAAAGAAGGGTCGGGTTACTCGGCTCACTTCTTTACAGGAAGAGAAGAGGACGATGATATTCTATGAGTCACCTTATCGTTTAGTGAAAACCTTGACTCAATTTGCCGAGTTTTTCGGTGCCGACAGGCCTGTTTCCGTATGTCGTGAGATTTCTAAAATGCACGAAGAAAGTGTACGGGGTACATTGACAGAAGTTATAGCGCATTTCACAGAGAACGAGCCACGTGGCGAGATTGTCATTGTGCTCGGTGGAAAAGAGGACTAAAAATAATGAACTTTAAAAAGTAAAGCAGATGAAAAAGTTAGTAATTTTATCATTGTTGTCTGTTGCCCTGTTGAGCTCTTGCGGTAACGGAGCAAAAAATGAGGCCATGAAGGCTCAGAATGATTCTTTAATGGTAGAACTGTCCAGCAGAAATGCAGAATTGGACGAAATTATGGGTGCATTTAATGAGGTTCAGGAAGGTTTCCGACAAATAAACGAAGCTGAAAACCGTGTTGATTTGCAGAGTGGCTCTATTCGTGAAAACAGTGCAAATAAGATAAAAGATGATATTCGTTTTATTAGTGAAAAATTGCAGGCTAACCGCGAACAGATTGCTAAGTTGGAAGAGCAATTGAAGAACAGTAAATATAATTCTGCACAGTTGAAAAAAGCTATTGCCAATTTGACTAAGGAATTAGAGGCTAAACAACAACAGATTGAAACTTTACAGGCAGAGCTTGCTTCAAAGAATATTCGTATAGCAGAATTGGATGATGCAGTGGCCGGATTAAGCCAAAATGTAAGTGATTTGACAGCTGAGAATGAAGCTAAATCTGCTACTGTTGCCAGTCAGGATAAAGCTTTGAATACTGCATGGTTTGTCTTTGGTACAAAATCGGAATTGAAAGATCAGAAAATTCTTAAGAATGGTGACGTGCTTAAAAATGACGATTTCAATAAAGATTATTTTACTCAGATTGATATTCGTACAGACAAGGAAATCAAATTGTATTCAAAACGTGCAGAACTATTGACCACTCATCCTGCAGGTTCATACGAATTGGTGAAGGATGCAAAAGGGCAGTTAACTTTGAAGATAACTAATCCTAGTCAGTTTTGGAGTGTATCAAGATACCTTGTTATTCAGGTAAAATAAAATAATATATAAATTATCCCGTAAAGGGGTTGCGTCTCAATCAGGCACAACCCCTTTTTTATAATTATTGAATGTATATGTATAAGAGCATATTTATAGATTTGGATGATACGGTTTGGGCATTTTCCGAAAATGCCCGCGATACGTTTCAGGACATGTATGAAAAGTATCATTTTGAGCGATACTTTGACTCCTTTCATCAGTTTTATACCATATATAGTGGGCGAAATGAAATACTTTGGGGAGAATATGGTGCCGGACATATCACAAAAGATGAGTTGAATGATATGCGCTTTTCTTATCCTCTGCAACAGGTAGGTGTTGAAGATAAAGCATTGGTAAAAGCATATTCGGATGATTTTTTTGCAGAAATAGTGTACAAGAAGAAGACAATGCCTCATGCGGTTGAAGCATTGGAATATTTGTCTTCAAAATACAATTTGTATATCCTTTCCAATGGTTTTAGAGAGTTGCAAGAACAAAAAATGCGTTCGGCGGGAGTTGATAAATACTTTAAAAAAGTAGTTTTGTCGGAGGATATCGGTGTGCATAAACCTTTTCCTGAAATATTTTACTTTGCGATGTCAGCCACTCAGTCAGAATTGCATACTTCTTTGATGATAGGGGATAATTGGGAGAATGATATAGCTGGTGCCAAGGATGCAGGGCTCGGACAAGTATTCTATAATGTAAAAAAAACAACGAAGTTTTCTTTTCAGCCTACAGGAATAATAGAGGATTGGAATGAAATAGGGAAGATATTATAAGAGAAAACGAAGAGAGTGTCAAAGGCAAATTAATAAAAGCATTTTTGACACTCTCTTTTTTATGGTCGATGATTAACTGCTAGTTACCGCTAACTTTCAGTTCATCATTGTAATCAGTTTCGTTCAAAGGAACATCCCATGTCCATTTGTTGGCGCCGCTTGCCGGAATAGTCGTAGCAATAGAGATGTGTGCATTGCCACCTTTGTCAAAGCCGTTGCGAATGACATCACGATTCCAGCGTTTATAGTCGCTCCATGCAAAGCCTTCTCCCCATAGTTCAAGTTCACGATAGTCCATGATTTCGTTCCATAACGCATCTCCGGTTTTGGTACAAGTATATTCTGCATTACGTCCGGAAGTAGCATTCAGCTCTACTAAAGCCGCCTGTGCAGCTGCTTCGTTGTTTAGGAAGTAGTTGGCTTCCGCTTCTATCAATACCATTTCGGAAGAACGGATAAAAGGTAAGTAACCTACACCCGGAGTGTCGAATACATAGAACTTTAATTGTCCTCCTAAGTACATATAACCAGCTTCATAAGGAGCAGTCAGTCCACTGACAGCCATCTTTTTACAATAAGCTGCGGCTTCATCCCATAGAGCATCGGCTTCTTTTTCTTTTTCACCCATACCTAAAATGCCATATGTTAAGTCCATGACTGAACCATCATTGAAGTTGTAGCCCGGGAATTTGTCTTCGGTGAGAAATAAAGCTTTACGGGCATCATTGTTGGGGATGCGGTTAATTAATTCGCGTCCGATAGCTCCGGCACCGGTCTGTTGCGTGCTGGCATAGTAACCGTTGCAGGCAAATTGCACTCCGTAGCTCCAATACCAGTTGTTTTCCTGTGAACCTCCAAAGCTACCCATGATCCATTCACCTGTAGGGTTGCAGAAACCTGCATAGTATTCTGTATTGTTCATCAATGGATAGCCCTCACGCGCCAATTTTGCTTCGCTTAAAGCTTTGGCATAATCCTGTTTTGTCAGTGCAGCACGAGCATATATGGCATGGGCAACGTTAACATTCGGCATCCATACATCGCCTTCTTTTCTATTCATGCCACTTTCGCCATATAAACTGATAGCCTCATCCAAATCTTTATAAATTTGGGTATAAGTTTCAGCCAATGTAGAATAAGGCATTCCGTTAGTTGATTCGTCTAAACGAAGTATTAAACCTTGTGATGCACCATTGTTGGAGTCTTGCCAGCGCCAGCAATAATAGTGCACTAATTTTTCAAAAGCATAGGCTCTGAATGTTAGTGCCGAAGCTTTTATAAATTGCTTTTCACTTTCAGTGCCTTCTGCGTTATCTATGTTTGCCAGAATTGTGTTGGCATTGCCTACTATAGAATAATAGTAATACCACGCATAAGCATCGTAAATAGAGTTAGTACGTGTATGAAACTCTTGATTATGAATAGGTGACCAGCCGGATGCATATAAGTTATACAGATAGTTTTCGCTCGGATAATTTTCATAATGAGCAATGATATTGTTTTCTCCGGCAAAGCCTTGACCGAAATAGTAATGTTGGGTGCTCATGAGTTTGGCAATACCATTCAGTGCCTTTATGGCATTGTCGGTTGTTCCGATGGCATCAGCAGAACCGGTAGAGTCTGTGGGAGCTGTGTCCAGATAGTCGCTTGCACAAGAGGAAACCAACAAGGTACCTGCCATTAGACTACCTACAAACAATTTTTGAATATATTTTTTCATAATTCTATGTCTGTTTTTAAAAGTTATTTCTTTAGAATTTTACAGTTAATCCAAAGTTATAAACTCTGGCGGTTACATAGGTGTCATCCGAACCACCATTGAAAGAATATTGTGGGTTTAAACCTTTACGTGCAGTTAGTGTAAAAAGATTTTCTACACCGGCATTCAACATCAACCCTTCAATGCCTAAATTCTTCATCCACTTTTTGGGTAGTTCATAAGATAAACTCAGATTTTTGAATACCAAGTAAGAAGAACTTACCAACCAACGGTCGCTGGTAGCATTCAAATCAGAAGATTTGTAGTAATCTATACGAGGAATACCATTCGGGTCAATACGGTTAGGAGAAGTTTCGGTCATACCTGCCGGAGCACCGTTCCAAGAATTTAAGATGTCCTTGTGGTAAGCACTACCTGCGGCACCTGATTCGGATACACCCATTAAGCTGCTATAAGAACCATCGTATGTTTTTCCACCTAAAGAATAAGTGAACAACATGTTCAGATTCCAGTTTTTCCATGATAGGGCAGAACTGATAGAACCATATACAGTGGGGAGTGCACTGCCTGCCCATTTACGTTGAGCATAAGAGGTAGCAGTGGCATAATCTTGTCCATTGATATTTACTAAAGCACCTGCCTCTTCAGCTTTAACTTTCTGTTCCGGATCAAGTGTATAAAGAGAAGTACCGGTCAATTGGTCTACTCCTTCAAAGTGGTATGTATAGAATTCATAAATAGAATGACCTTCCGAATAGTTCTGCATACCGTGCAGAATGTCTTTTCCGTCAGGCAATTTTACGATTTCGTTTTTCAAGAAAGTGGCATCAACGCCAATGTTCCATTTCCAATCTTTACTGTCTATGGCATCTGCATTTAATGAGATTTCCCAGCCTCGGTTGGAAACGGTTCCAATATTTTTGTATTGTGTCAAGTTCATGACCTTGTCCTGCCATGGATAAGAACCGGCTGACAGAGGTAAGCGGACTTCAAACAGCAAATCTTTAGAACGCTTGTCGAAATAACCGATTTGGAAGTTTAGCTTGTTAAACAAGCGGCCTTCTACAGCCACATCCACGGTTTGGGTAGTTTCCCATTTTATATCGGGAGCTGCCAATGACTTTTTCAATAGAGCAGGATTGCCACCATTCTTATCAATGGTGTATAAAGCCATGTGCCCATAATAGCTGACCCCCATATTGTTACCCACTTCACCATATGAAGCACGCATTTTTAAATGATCAACCCATTCCACATCTTTTAAGAAAGCTTCATTTTTCATATTCCAACTAGCACCTACCGAATAGAAGTTACCCCAGCGGTTGTCTTTATGGAAGCGTGAAGAACCATCACGTCTGAAAGAACCTTCGATGAAATAACGATTATCATAGTTGTATTTTACACGTGCCAAATAAGATTCCGTCTTGTCTTCATCATCGCTACCGTTGAAGTAAGAGTTGGTTAGGAAATTGCCCATTGTTAAATTGCCGTCTACAGCCATACCGGTATTCATGCCGGATGTGTATTTACGCTCCCAACTATAACTTTCATGAGCAATCATGGCTTCTATATTATGTATTTCTTTGAATTGATAATTCCAATTTAATATTTGCTGTAAGGTTACTGTGCGGTATTGATATGCATAGCTTGTCAGACGACCGCCATTGGTAGCACCATCACCGATTTTGGGATTATCATATTTTTTGTTATTACTTGTACTGTTGTTTAAGTCTCCTTTTACTGTGACAGACAATCCTAACGGTAATGTAATCGTGGCAAAAGCTTGTCCTCCTAATACATTACGAATGCTTTCTTCTTTATTGAACAACATTTCATAAGCGATATTACGGTTGCCCAAATATGGAGAAGTTGTGTCATAAATCTTTTCACCATTTTCATCCAGTTGGTAACTACCATCAGCATTATGCATATACACAGGATACACCGGTGCCATATAGCGAGTAATGTAGAACGGATTGGAATAATAACTACCGGTGGCATTGTCATTATAGTTACGCTTAGTCCACGAACCGGTCAGGTTCACACCTCCTTTAAACCATTTATTCGGTGTAAATGTAGAATTGATACGGCCGGAATAGCGTTCATAATCTGTTGCTTTTACATAACCTTTCTCTTTCAGATAACCAATTGAAGAATATATACTGTATTTTTCACTGGAAGTAGAGGCCGACAAGTTGTAATCTTGACGATGACCATTGCGCTCAATGGCATCTGCCCAATCTAAATCATCATAACCGGATAAGCGAGATGCTGTCAGTTTACCATTGGCATCAAATAATTGATTGTCTGCTGCATTATAGATATTGCGTCCGATGGATTCTGTAATAAGATGTTCAGTCGCATATTGTCCGGCTTCTGTTGCACTCATACCTTTATTAGACATCATGGCATATTTTTTTGCCATCCAAGAAGCTTCCATCCAGCGGTCGGCATCCAAACGGTCATATTCAGGAATACCACGATTATAAATACCCTGATTCATTTGTAGTGTAATGCTTGGTTTGTTGGTAGCATGTCCGCTTTTGGTTGTGATTAGGACAACACCGTTAGCTGCTCGGTTACCATATAAAGCGGCTGATGCAGCATCTTTTAAAATAGACATACTTGCAATGTCATTAGAATTTAGTTCAGCCATATTTCCATCAAAAGGAACACCATCTACCACATAAAGTGGTTCTGAAGCTCCGCTGACTAATGTACCGAAACCACGGATACGGATAGATGGAGCTTTCCCCGGTTCTCCATAGGTGTTGTTAACTTGCACACCCGGTGCGGCTCCTTCTAACGCACCGGTAACACTTGTTGTGATGCGTTTTTCTATTTTTTTATTATCTACAACGGAAATAGAACCTGTTAAAGATTCTTTTTTAGCTGTACCATAAGCGATAACTACAACTTCGTCAAGTGTTTCTGTATCAGGTTTTAAAACAATGTTTATTGTTGGCTTAATAGACACTTCCTGAGATTGCATACCTATAAATGAAATTACCAAAGTCTTTGCAGAACTAAAACTATACACAACACATTGATTAATAGTTAATTATCGATATCATCATATGACGCTAACATACACCCAATATGGCTATAGCGCCATAATCGATAGGTAAGTGCTACTATAATTCTACCATAAAATGAAATTGTGTTGATGTTGTTTTACTAAATTAACCTTTATATTATTCGTATATGAAATAAATTTCATTACTTTCACTTCAAATGTATGGTGCGTATGACAGAAACGACTGATGACAGAAACAGGATTTATTTTGCAGTCAAATGACATTTTTTGTCAGAAACGCCTAGACACCTGCCTTATTAACGAAATCAAAACACATGATGATAATTGCATTATAATAAGATTATAATTATCTTTGTGGAAAAGTATGTGACTATGGTAAAAATGAACCCTTTTATAACAAGCGGTTATCGTTCAGAGAAATATTTCTGTGACCGGATAGAAGAAACGCGTTTTCTGACGAAGCAGATCACCAATGGAAATAACGTAGCTCTCATTTCCCCCCGGCGGTTGGGAAAGACAGGACTGATAGAACACTGTTTTCACCAGCCGGAAGTAAAAAACAACTATTACACTTTCCTGATAGACATTTACGCAACCAAGAATCTGCAAGAATTTGTCTTTGAATTCGGTAAGAGCATATTGCAAGGGCTGAAACCCCAAGGGAAGAAGATATGGGAAACATTTCTATCCACTTTATCTTCCCTTCGTACCGGAATCACCTTTGATGAAACGGGCAATCCCAGTTGGAATCTGGAAATGGGCGATATCAAAAACCCTTCAGTAACATTGGACGAAATTTTCAGTTACTTGAAGAAAGCGGACAGAATTTGCCTGATCGCCATAGATGAATTCCAGGTGATAGCCAAATATCCCGAGAAAAACATAGAAGCGACACTAAGGACTTATATACAGCATTGCACCAATGCCTGTTTCATCTATTCGGGTTCTCAGCGGCATATGATGGGAGAAATATTCACCACTCCTTCACGTCCTTTCTATCAAAGTACTACTATTCTGGATTTGAAACCTATAGGAATTGGAAGCTATGCCGCTTTCATTGAACGGCATTTTATAGAGAATGGAAAGAATATCAATAAGGACACCATAGAAGAAGTATATCGGCTGTTTGACGGTACCACTTGGTATATCCAGTTTGTTATGAATTTCCTCTATGCGGATACCATGGAAAAAGAAACCTGTACGGTTGGAAAGATCCAATTGGCATTAGATGAAATTTTATCGCAGATGGATTTTACCTATTCTTCTTTACTTTATCAACTTCCACCCAAGCAAAAGGAGGTGCTGATAGCCATCTGCAAGGAAGGCAGGATAAAGGAAGTCACTTCTTCCAGATTTCTCCACACTTACAAACTGACGGCAAGCAGTGTACAGGGAGCACTGAAAGGATTGCTGGAAAAAGATTTTGTCACTGCTGAATTAGGTGTATACAGCGTTTATGACCGTTTTTTCGAACTCTGGTTGAAGCGGTTGTAAAGAAAATAACAACTCCATTTATTTTCAAATGCGTACTTTATAGGATAGCCTCTCTCTTTTTCTGTGAAGAAAAGGAAGTCTTTGTCCGAGAATTCTGATGGAAAAACTATTAAGGTATCTTTTACACCTACCATATGGAATAAAAATGACTTGATACTTTATGGCTGTTCTACAGTGTACCCCACTGTAGAATTCAAACCAAGGTATCAAGTCATTTTATATAATAGTGTTAATATTCAGGATTTTGTTGTCCTTGCAGATTTACATTAGCATCTATTTCAGCTTGAGGAATAGGCATAACACAACGGTAGTCATTCCAGTTAGGGCTTATTAAGTCTGTATTATTCAAGAAGTGACGGCCTCCTTCTCTTGTTACAGTTCCTCCTACTCGCAAAATATCATTGAGACGATGTCCTTCCAATACTAACTCCTTCCTTCTTTCCCGGTCGATCATTGGCAATGTAGCGACAACATCCGATGCTGTTGGAATAGCCCTTTTAATAATCTTATTCAAATAGCTATTTGCTTTCGCTTGATCTGGACTTGATTTGCGCAAAGCAGCTTCTGCAGCAATCAGATAGATATCAGACAAGCGAATCACTCTGATATTATTAACCGTAGAGGCTCCATTCCTTCCCGGGTATTTATTAATAATACATTTAACTCCTGCAGCATCTTCCTTTAAAAGCCCTAATCTGACATCATTAGGATATTCATTTAGCAGTTCGATAAAGGCATCAGTTGCAGCTATAGCTGCATACCCTTTAGGATCTACCAAATAACCAAAGAGTTCACGATTACCGGAAGACAAATCTGAAACATGCAAATCGAGTATGGATTCTGAGGTATATTCATTAGACCAAGCAGCAAGATAGTCTGCGTTTTGAATCAGTTTATAAGGACTTTCTTTTATAATCGTTTCAGCACAATTGAACGCTGCGTCATAATTGCCTTTATACAAATAAACCCTAGCCTGCAATCCTAGTACTGCCCATTTATTAAAATGCCCATCGTTGACTTTATCAGAAACCAATCCTAAAGCTGTTGTTAAATCTTTCTCTATTGCTTCATAGCCTTCGGCAACCGTGTTTCTGGCAGGCATGTCGTTGGCCGTCAAGACCTTTTCTACAATAGGTGCTCCTAAAGAAGCTCCTTTGTCTTTTTGATAAGGATAACCGTATACTATATTAAGGTTAAAATTACACAATGCTCTGACTGCAAGAGCTTCTCCTTTTGCATTGTCTAATTGAGGAGAAGCCGTGATTTTACCCGATTCTATAGCTTGCAGAAGAACATTTACCCGATTAATGACCTGATAGGGTATTTTCCAAAGACCTGTCGGCGCATTATTCTGACGATACATGAATTTGTAAAAATTTTCAGTTCTTTTGCTTGGAGTCGAAGTTTGTACATCTTCACCTCCTACTTCTGCTCTTGATATGAAATCGGCACCGTAATATTCGCTAGACAGTAAACCTGAATATACACCATTTAGAGCAGAACCTACATCTTCAATATTGTTAATAGATTCATCGGAAGGCAGTGCGTTAGAAGGCATCTGATCCAGATAGCCATCACATGAAGACAATCCTATAGAAATGGATGCCGCTATGAATAAGAATTTTAAACTATTATGTTTCATAATTATTTCTGTGTTTATAGGTTATAGTGATAGTTCCAGACCGAAACTGACACTTTTCATTGCCGGAAATGCAAAATTTACATTACCATTAATAGGTTGTTCCGGATCCACATTGTCATAAGATTGGAATGTCAGCAAATTGCTGCCTGAAACAAACACGCGCAAATTATTTATGTTTAAGGGGTTGAGCCATTGTTTGGGCAAAGAATAAGAAAGTGAAACCGATTTTAAACGGAGATAATTATTGGTGTGCATGTGACGGTCGCTTGAATAGCGGGCGTATGTATAGTTATTTATACGACGCGGAACATCTGTAATATCTCCCGGTTTTTGCCATCTGTTTAACTGCTGTTTGCCTATTGCATAATAAGCGTTTTCGCCATCAGTATCTGTATACGTTAAGCAAGCGTCATCCAATAATTTTCCTCCTAGAGAGAAGGAGAACAGGGCGTTGAATTCCAGTCCCTTCCATGAAAGGCTATTTCTCCATCCGCCGGTTAATTTGGGGTCAGGAGTGCCAATAATAATACGTTGAGCCTCTCCCGGGTTCTTTGTTAATTCTTTATTCAGAGAGCCGTCTTTATTTTGGGTGTTCAGTACCCATTGTTCTTCACCTGTCTGAGGATCAACGCCTGCCCATTCTCTGGCCCACCATGAATAATAGGATTCTCCCTCACGTAAGATGCTTGAACCACTAATAATGTCTTTGCCATCATATAATTTATCAATTTTATTCTTATTGTGTGACAAGGCTAGACCGGTAGTCCACTGAATAGCCGAGTGCTTGAAAATATCATAACTAATGTCAATCTCAACGCCACGGTTAATCATGGAGCCTACGTTTTTTAACGCAGAAGTGAAACCCACTGTCATTGAAGTTGGAACATCTTGAAGCAAATCTGTAGTTAAGCGATTGTAATAGTCAAATGAAAAACTCAAACGCTCAAAAAGGCGAGTGTCAAAACCTACGTTGAGGTTCTTGTTTCTTTCCCATGCAAGATCGGGGTTAGGAATTGTACCTGGTGCAATACCCGGTTTGTCCTGATAGTCATAACCCGTACTCATTAAACTCAGGTGACTATAAAGTTTGCTTGGTAATGTACCGTTAATACCATAAGAAACTCTTAATTTTAAGTCATTGATCCAAGGTAATCCCTGCATAAAATTCTCACTGCTGATTCTCCACGCACCAGAAACTGACCAGAAATTTCCCCAACGCTTATTTATCCCTAAGCGAGAGCTCCCGTCACGACGGTAGTTGGCGGAAATATAATATTTTCCGGCATAATCATAATTGAAACGTGACAAAACAGATAATAATCTGTCTCTAGAGTATCCCGATGAAGCAGTCATGGGAGTAGAAGAGTTCTCCAGTTCAGGTAGTAAGTCTGTGGAATATCCTTTTCCGACAGCTTCTACATAAGTTTCTTTTTTATCATCAACATCCCATCCTATAAGTACATCTACATTATGCTTTTCATTAATAGTTGTTATGTAGTTTAAAACAGTTGAGGAGTAAATATTGTGATTTTGATAGGGTATCTTAATCATTAATCCTTGATGTAAGTTACCGTTGTGTGAAGCTTTTGGCCAGTGTGTGGTAGCTTCATTCATGATATAGTCGTAACTCAATGTTTGTTTCAGGATAAGCCCTTTTATAATTTCATAAGACGCCCATAAAGAATTGGAACTTCTGAATACGCTTGACAAACTTTTGTCTAGATTCATGTCTTTTACCGGATTGGCAACGCCTAAATTGGCAATAGGGAATCCTTCATAAAAACTTCCGTCCTCGTTATAGATTGGTATATTAGGAATAGCATACCAACGTGTAACAAAGTAGGGATTGCCATAAGCGTATCCCTCTGAAACCTGAGAGCTGCTTTGTTTAGACATGGAAATATTAACTCCCATTTTTATTTTGCCATCATTGGATTTGTGGCTTACATTGGCACGACCGAAGAAGCCTTTCATCCATGATGATTCTACCATGCCCTTTTCGTTCTTATAAGCTAAAGAAGCATAGAAGTTTGTATTTTCATTACCTCCTTGAGCTGCAAACTCATAGTTCTCCATTGAGCCGTTACTTTTAAACAGGGCTGATTCCCAATCGGAATAGCGGTCTAGTTTAGGCGCCCACACATCTACATTTTGTTGGGCGTACTGCTTGGCTTGGACCTCATCGTAATCTTTATATAGTATACCCTCATTGTAAAAGGCTTCATAAGTCAACTCCCTTTGTTGGTCACCGTTAACAGTCTCGCGGTTTTTGGTAGCCCAATCGGTTATGCCCCAATTAGCTTTGAAACTTATGGTTGTTTTTCCTTCTTGTCCTTTTTTGGTAGTAATCAGGACAACTCCATTTGCAGCTCGGGAGCCATAGAGTGATGCCGCTGCTGCATCTTTTAAAATGGTTATGTTTTCAATATCACTGGGATTCAAAGAAGACATAATATTAAAAGATTTAGTATCTCCGCTCACTCCTGAAACAGCAACGTCTCCAGATACTACGGGAATTCCGTCAATGACATATAGAGGTTCATTTCCGGCATTCATGGAGCCTGTACCGCGCAAACGGATAGAAAGTGCTGCACCGGGTTGTCCACTATTGCTGTTTACCGTAACACCCGGAGCAGAACCTTGCAAGACTTCTTCAAACGAATTAATCGGAATATCCTTCAATATTTTTTTTGCTGAAATTGTTGAGGCTGCCCCGGTAAATGAAGCTTTTTTAGCTGTACCGTATGCCACAACCATCACCTCATCAAGTACTTCTGCATCAGCTTTTAAAAATATCTGCAAGTTTGCCTTTATTGCTACTTCCTGAGTTGCCATACCTATAAACGAAATAACCAAAGTTTTTGCAGAACTAAACAATTATTTATTTTACTGATAATCAATACTTTGACATACTGCCTCCAAGTGTTTCCCCTTCATTTAAAGTACCAAATAAGCAATATTATGAAATATTTTCTACTAATATTCTACCATAAATCAGAGTTCTGATATGCTAAAACAGCTCTGAATAGAACTTATTCTTGCAATATCGTGGGAATTTTATAACTATAATGTACTCAACTTAAAAAGGCCGTGTTATCATAAAACACGACCTTTTATTATATTCAGTAAGCTTTTACATTAATATCCAGGATTCTGTTGCCCTTTCAGTTGTGGATTACTATCCATTTCATCCTTCGGAATAGGCCATACCCAACGATTATCTGTAGCTTCTTTTTCAATATCAGTACCCAAAGCAGGCAAATAATCGTCTCTTTGAGCATCAGATGAGCTACGCTTCATACCAATTTTCCAACGCTTCATGTCAAACAATCTATTGCCTTCGGCAAACAATTCTCGTACGCGTTCATCCTGAATTTCCTGCATCAAAGCTGCGCCATTGTAAACTGTTTCAGTCCATCCTTTGATACGTATCTTTTTTAGTTCATTCAACATCTCTGAAGCTTTATCTTCTTGATTCAACATTGCATAAGCCTCAGCAGCAATCAGATACATTTCAGAAATACGGAAAGCTTTTAACTTATTGACATTATTGGATTTTCCTTCATATAATTCAGGATTACCCGGCCATTTACTACAATAAGTGACCTCAATATCATCACCTACTTGACGGTCAATCAATCCGGTTGTGAAATAAGCATCGTAACGGATGTCATTTTCCTTATCGTACAAATTTAAAACAGACTTAACAGGTAAATAACTAGGGCGAGGCAGTTTGTCAACTATTCCCATAAAAGAACTACCTAAAGCGTTTGAACCGGTTTCTGTCTTTGACATTGCGAACTGCCAGATAGCTTCTGTACCAACATCGTTCAACCACATCTTTTTATACGCATCTCCATCAGATATCAAAGTATAGCGCTTACTATTGATTAATCCTTGTGCAGCAGCCGCAGCATTTTGATAATCTTCCATTTCCAAATAGACACGTGCCTTTAAAGCTTCAACTACATCTAAAGTAATATATGCAGACTGGGCTTCTCCTTGAATTCCTACTAAGTTGGAAGCCTGTTCCAGATCTTTTACGATAAAATCGAAAGTTTCTTTCAGGCTGCTACGACCGGGATATTTGGAATAATCCGAACTAGGCGCATATTCTGTAACCAAAGGTATTCCATAATCACTTCCGGCAGATGCGGGATCGTAGTTCTTACAATAATGCAAGGCCAATTCAAAATAAGCATAAGCTCTGGAAAAATAAGCTTGTCCTACATAATGATTGATATAAGCTTTATCATTTTCACTTAGTTCCGCATCATTTGCCAAGATATTCTGACCGCCCTTTATTAAATGATTGGCATTGGCTATGATGTAATAATTATCGGCCCAACATCCCGAAAATGCTCCATCTGTGATTTCGAAAGCCCAACGATAAAAATATCCATAGGTATTACCATAATCTGCTGTGGCAGTCAATAATCCGGATTGTACCAACGCATCCATTGAATAAGCATTTTGGACGTATCCTCTCCATTCAGCATGAAGCATATTACTAAAGGCTTGACAGTCCTTTACGGTCAATATTGATTCATCCGTAGGTATTGATGTGCTAGGCATTTCGTCCATATTACATGAAGTAAATGCTGCACAACAGGCTATAATTGATAGTATAATTGATTTCTTCATATTATGCTTTATTTAAATTTAGAATGTTAATTCAGCACCAATCGTAAATTGCTTGGTATTAGGATATTTTCCTAATTGTAAGTTTGAATCTACTTCAGGATCGGCACCCGTATAGTTGGTTACGGTCAACAAATTACGTCCAACAGCAAAAATACGTGCTCCTTTGATAAAGCCGGTCTTATGCAACCAATTTTCCGGCAAAGTATAACCGATAGTCAGGTTTTTCAGACGAAGGAAAGAAGCATTCTCAATCAAGTGAGTGTCAAAACGCAATTCAGAATTAGCAGCAGGAATATTGGTTACTTGTCCCGGAGTCGTCCACATATCAAGCATATCCGTTGATTGGTTTAACTGACCTGCAAAATTTGGATTGTTGTAGAAGAAAGCATCATTATTAATAGTATACTTTCCTAATACATAAGAGAAGTCGGCATTAATGCTGAAACCTTTCCAGAAGAATGAAGTACTGAAACCACCGGCCCATGGAGCATAACGTTGCTTTCCTGTAAATACAGCGTTATCTTCAGAATAAGTTTTGGTCTCATTACCGTCTTTATCCAACCAAATCTGCTGTCCGTCTGCCGGATCTACTCCTACCCAACGAACATAATACAGTTCACCATAAGGCATTCCTACCTGATATTTAATACCGGTATTGGCTACAACATACTCATCACGTCCACCAAACAACTCAGTAATCTGGTTCTTGTTATAGTTAATATTGGCCGAAACACTCCATTGCAGATTTCTACGGTTAATAATATCGTATGAGACTGTAGCTTCAAAACCACGGTTAAACATACTACCGATATTTCCCCAACCGGAACTGTGACCTGTTGTATATGAATAAGGAATAGTCATCAGCATATCTGTGGTTTTCTTATCATAGTATGCCAAGTCGATATCCAAACGATCAAACAAACGTGCACTCAATCCTATATTTATAGTCTTTTGTTTTTCCCAAGTTAAACCATCATTCTGAACAGAAGAAATATAGAATGTTTGATCTCCATTATACTTGCCGGTACCCACTAAGCCCAAAGAAGGATAATAGGGATCACCATCAAATGCAGAGTTACCGGTCGTACCATAGCTGAATTTTACTTTTAGGTCTTTCAGCCAATCAATATCTTCCATGAACGCCTCTTTGGACACATTCCACATGGTACCGACAGAGAAGAAAGAAGCCCAACGATTATCACGTCCAAAAATAGACGAGCCGTCAGTACGGAAAGAAGCGTCAAAGAAATATTTCTCACCAAAATTGTATTCCAAGCGACTAAAATATGAGTTCATCACTTTTTTCTTTTTGCTGGCACTCGGCTGCTTAGGAATAGTACCATTACTCAGCATAGGCAGACGACCATCTGTTATGTTATCCACACTAGCACCAAACGAACTTCCATTATAAATAATAGATTCTTGTCCAACCAATGCCGATATATTATGCATTTCGTTGAAACTGAATTTGTATTCGGCTGTATTGGTAAATGTAAATGAAGAATAACGCTGGAAAGATTCGGATGCAGAACCCTTTTGATTATTATAATCAGCGGGCAGACTAACATAACGATATCTGTAATCGAAAGCATCTATTGCCTGTGCCGCACGGATTGTCAGTCCTTTTATTGGTGTTATCTCTTCAAAAGCATTACCATATAGACGTATTTTATTCTTTTCTGTAGGTTGATTTTCCAGCAGATAATACGGATTCCACAATCCAATTTTATCTAAAATGTTTTTTCTTTTTCCATAAGAAATAGAACCATCTGCATTTTCTATGATTTCATAAGGAGTTTCATAAGGGATGGCCCATTTACTTAAAGTCGCTACGTTGTACCAACTATTTCCTGTTCCGGCAAAACCGTTAGTTTCAAAGTCTTCATAAGACAAACCTAAATTCAATCCAACCCGGAACCAATCTGAAACTTTAGTATCAATATTACTACGTACTGTTTCACGTTTCATTCCTGAAGCCGGTTCAATACCCTCTGCATCATAATGGCTGGCAGAGATAAAATAATTGGTATTGTTGGCTACACCGGTAATACTTGCATCTAATTGATAGGTCGGTGCATTATCTTTAAAAAAGTAGTCATACCAATCTGTAGATATACCGTGTTTCAATGCAAATTCTTTATTAGCTTGAAAAGCTTCATTAGTCTTATAATTGGGATTGACAGTTTCACAGAAATTGAAATATTGCTCTGAGTTCATTAAAGTGATATTTTCTACAGCACGCTGAGAGATACCGTATTGCCCCTTTATGGTAACAGTCGGTTTGACACCTTTACCGCGTTTGGTAGTAATTACTATAACACCATTAGCAGCTCGTGAACCATAAATAGAAGTTGAAGAAGCATCTTTCAAAATAGTCAGATTTTCAATATCATTAGGGTTAATGGCCGAAAATGCACCACTTGAAATAGGAGCACCATCTAATATAAATAAAGGTTCGCTGGAAGAGTTGATAGAACCGATACCACGTAAACGCATAGAGACTCCTTCGCTAGGTTCACCGGAAGAAGTAAAAACTTGTAAGCCAGCAACCTGTCCTTGTAGGGCATCCGCAAAGTTCGCACTTGGTCTATTGGCTATCTTTTCAGATTTTACAGCAGCAACAGAACCAACCATGGAGCCTAACTTCTTGGCACTACCATAAGTACCGGTAACCAATACCTCACTTAATAATTCCGTCATGGGTTTCAAAGTCACTTTTACACTCGGTTTAATAGGCACTTCTTTGTTCTCCATACCTATAAACGAAATAACCAAAGTCTTTGCAGAACTAAATACATATGTATAGCATTGATAATTAACGTATTAACAACTATGTCGCATTATGCATATATCCACTGAATACTGCTGTAGCATTATAATTAATAAACAATTCCTACTTTAATTCTACCATGAAATAAGATTGTATTGGTAGTGTTTAACTAAATCAGTTTACACTATTCTGTAGGTATATGGATCAGATTGTTTAAGTTCTGTATCAACAATTTGTTTCCTACAGTCATAACATATATATGTGTAAGCTTATGCATACGTACGTCAGTGTGGCCCGATGCGTACGTACGTGTAGGCTTACGCATATATATGTGTAGGCTGATGCCACCGTATGTGCAGCCCGATGCGTACGTACACATTTTAAAATAGGCAGCTCACACTGCATATTGCAGAAAGACCTTGATGTTTTTAAAAAACTTCAAAGTCTTTTTCGAACATAGCAAGGTCTTTTTTAAAAAGCTCGGTATGTTTTTCCTGTAAAGGCAGATTGTACCCCTTCACCAAGTCAATCATTTTTTCTTTTCCGTTCATCCTTACATCTTTACCAAAACATGCAGATAATCAATTGGTTAATAATGACAGAGCCCCTTTCATTCTTGTTTCAGTCACTCTTTCCAAGTCCCTTCAAAGCTGCCCACAGCGATTCCAAACTTAACGAATGAAAGGAGAATGAAAGGATGACGATGAGATGTTCATTCACCACTGACTATCCATCAACAGAGCATTTTAACGACTGATGAAAGGAGGAAGGAAGAAATGTATTTTTCACTTGTAGGACAAAAAACAGTTGTTTTTATGGTTTCAGTCATCACATGGCAAACCATTTACTTAAATGGAATTATCCATTCCTTTGACCTTGCCAAGGCAAACATGCATGTTGCAGAAGAAAAATCTGTCACACATAAAACTCAAAATACTCGAAGAGCTTTTCTTTGTGTGACAGATAAAAGAGATAATTGTTCTACTTATTTTCTACCTGATACCAGGTGTATAATTAATATGTCAGCAATATTTAATCTTTTCCTTTCTGACACTTTTTTAAATCACGGACAATAGTACTGCCCATAACTTCACCATAAATCTGCGTTGTAGTCAGATTTTTATGTCCCAATAGCTTCTGTACAGTTGTTATATTGGCCCCCTTATATATTAATAAGGTAGCATTGGTGTGCCGGGCTGTATGAAATGAAAAATGCTTGTCTATATTTGCCAATTTACCTATACGAATTAATTCTTTGTTAATATTGGAATTACTTTTCAGTGAAAAAAAAGTATTCCACTTGTTTTGATACTTGGTAAGTATGTTCAAAGCTTTTCCGCCAAATAGCAGATTTAAAGGAAGCTTAACCTCAATGCCTGTTTTTACAGAATTGAATATCAGCCACAATTCTCTGTCTATTTTAACAATATTCTTCTCTGTTAAATTGGTAAAATCCGAATAACGTAATCCTGTATAACAGCAGAATAAGAATGCATCCAATGTATGTTGGAAATGCATATTCCGATTTATCAAAGATAATTCTTCCAATCTTTTCATTTCATCAGGCAAAAGAAATACATGTTTTCCCTCTTTCATTTTAATTTTATATCTTCTGAAAGCATAATCATTTAAATCGATATATCCTTTATTTATTGCCGCATTAACAAACGATTTTAAATGTTTCATGTGTTTTGCTACAGTATTCATTTGATAACCGGCGTCATACAAATACTTTTCAAAACTAGTTATGAAATTGTAATTTAGATCTTTAAACTCAATTGATGGTTTAAATGATTGGAGCAATCCAATAGTCGTTAAGTGATTTTGCTTGGTACTATCTTTTAACTGAGATGCATCTATTTCTTTACGCACAAAGTTTAAAAATGAAATATCCGTACTACTTTTAAATTCATCCTTTATAAGATTTAATGTGATGACCTTACCTTGCCTCCACAAAGCCAATTCTTTTCTTTCCAGCTCAATTATAAACTCTTTTAGCATTCCGTTAAGTGCATCTTGATTGGGATGATCTTTGATAACCTTCTTCTTTACATCCCATTGCTCTGGACGTAAATAGATATGGGTGGAAAAGTAGACCTTCTTCTTATTGAGGTAAGCTTCTACTTGGACCAGAGCTGTTCCTCTGGAATTCAAACATTTTTTCCGGTTGTAAACAGGACGATAACTAATCTTTCTCATAATTCTTAGTTCTAATATTGAAATACTATATTCTATGATGAGATGTAAAGTGAACACTAAAAAAGCATTTGAAGATGTTTTTGTTCTTTTCTTTATATAAACTTAGAAAGATTGCCCAATATGTTAACAATTATAAGTTAATATATATTTAAAATGCAGGTTGCAGATTGAAAGTCACTCTATTGCTAATATTAAAAAATCGAATAAAAATGAAGTGAATTTTATTTTTTTTGTGAGATGAAACTCCCTAAAAGCATGATAATAGAGGAAATACTTGTGAATTTTACCATTATTTGTTTGATTTTACAATTTTATTCATATCTTTGCCAATTGTTAGAGTGAATGAATTTATATTAATCTAAAGTTAAACTTTAAGAGAGAATTTTATGAAAAGAAAATTTATGCTGTTATTGACCTGTCTTTTTATAGGTATAGGTCTGGTAACCGCTCAGGTCACGAAGGTAACAGGTACTGTTATCTCGGAAGAGGACGGATTACCCGTAGTTGGCGCCTCTATTTTAGTGAAAGGTACTGCTGTAGGTACTGTTACTGACATGGATGGTAAATTTCAATTACCAAATGTACCAAGTTCTGCAAAGACTTTGGTAATTTCGTTTATAGGTATGAAATCTCAGGAATTACCTATAAAGCAGACTATGAATGTTATCCTAAAGCCTGATACAGAAACACTTGAAGAAGTAGTCGTTTTGGGCTATGGTAGCGGCAAAAAAATTGGTAGTATTGTCGGTTCTGTTGCAAAAGTAAATTCGGAAAAATTATCAGCAAAACCTGTAGCTAATGCTATGGATGCTTTACAAGGACAGGTTTCAGGTTTACAAGTTTATACTAGTTCTGGTGAACCGGGCTCTAGCTCAAGTTCATATATTAGAGGTGTAGGCTCTCTAACTGCAGATAATGAACCTTTATATGTTTTGGATGGAACTCCGGTTAGTTCAAGTGTAATGGTAATGATGAATCCTAATGATTTTGAAAGTGTTACTGTATTGAAAGATGCTTCGGCAACTTCTATTTACGGTTCACGTGCTGCTAATGGTGTAATCTATATTACCACAAAAAGAGGAAAAATTGGTGAAAAAGCTGTGATTACAGCATCCGGTAACTATGGTACGGCTAGATTGGCACGAAGAGTAAGTAATCCAATGAATTCAACAGAATTACTTAACTACCAGTTGTCACATGGTATCATTAAACAAGAAACTTATGATAAGTATATCAATTCGGGTATCGATACCAATTGGGAAGATTACTTTTTTAAAGATGACGCACCGACTTATCAAGCCAACTTATCTATCCAAGGTGGTAGTAATAAAACAATGTATTATGTATCCGGTTCATATTATTTTCAAGATGGTATAACTCCTCGTTCAGAATATAATAGATATACATTCCGTTCTAATTTGGAATCAAGACCAACAGATTGGCTGCGTTTTGGAGCTAATTTCGGTGCAACTTACGATGAACAACAAACTTCATTATTTACATATCAGGGATCAAATAATTTGAATGGTGGTATCTTTGGTACTATTTTGAATCCTACTTATTATAATCCTTATGGAGAAGATGGTTCTAAACTGGATGTTATTCCCGGCTTGAACAGATATAGCCCATATTATTTGTCAGACAAGCAACCTTCATCTTCAAACACAGCTCAATTGGACGGCACTGCTTTCATACAGTTGAATCCTATTGAAGGATTGACTATTCGTTCTCAGTTTGGTATAGAAGCTTATGATTTCAGACAAACTTCTAAACGTTTGGCTTCACATCCTGATGCTACTCAGGGAGGATATACCTATGAAGCCTTTAGAAGAAATGCTAAATTGACAATTACCAATACTGCCGAATATAACTTCAAGATTAAAGACATACATGATTTTACAATCTTGATAGGTCAAGAAGGTATTAAAAACGATTATCAACGTTTCGGTTCAGAAACAACCGGGCAAAGTGATGATCGTCTAAGTATGTTGGAAGCCGGTACAGCAGCTACTTTATTAGGAGCTGACGAGAATGACCTCTATACTTATCAATTCTTGTCATTCTTCGGACGTATCAACTATGCTTTAAATGACAAGTATTTTGCAGACTTCTCCATCCGTAATGATGCTTCTTCTCGTTTTGGTAAGGACAACAGAAATGCCATCTTTATGTCAGGAGGTTTGATGTGGAATATGAAAAAAGAGGGTTTCTTAGAGGACGTAAACTTTTTGTCTGATTTAAAACTTAAAGCCAGTATCGGTACTACCGGTAACTCTTCTATCGGCAACTATGATCACTTAGCATTAGTGGGTACTAATTTATATAATGCACAAGGAGGTTGGAAAATTAATACTCCCGGTAATGGAGATTTGGGATGGGAAAAACAAACTTTGGCTAATATCGGAATAGAAGCCAGCTTCTGGAACAAATACCGTATCGAACTGACTTATTATAATAAGAAGACCTCTAATATGTTAATGGACGTACCTGTTCCTTATACTTCAGGTTTCAGTTCTATTACTCAAAACGTGGGTTCAATGACCAACTCCGGTGTTGAAATAGCTGTTTCGCTCGATTTGCTCAAAACAAAAGATTGGTTTGTTGGATTTAATATGAACTATGCATATAATAAGAATAAGATTACTGAATTATTCTATGGTTATGATGAATGGGCGATGCCCAATTATTTGGTATCATACAATGTCGGTGAACCTGTACAATATTATATGGCTGAGTGGGCCGGAGTAGACCCTGCTGACGGTCAGCAAATGTGGTATATACCGGGAACAGATGGTGAGACAACCAAAGAATATGATGAAGAACTACTTCAGCAAGCTACCGGTAAAAAGCGTTATGCACCCCATAATGGTGGTTTTGGATTAAATGTCTCTTGGAAGGGCTTGAGCCTGAATGCTGATTTTGCATGGGTATTAGGAAAATATATGGTAAACAACGACTATTATTTTGCAGCCAATCCTTATAATTTTGCCGGATATAACCAATCAAAAGACGTTCTGAATGAATGGAAGGAACCTGGTGATATTACTGATATTCCTGCTTATGGAAATGTTATGCAATTTGATACTCACTTATTGGAAAATGCTTCATTCTTGCGTCTGAAGAATATTTCATTGTCGTACACTTTGCCTAAAAATTGGTTACTGCCAACCAAAGTAATACAGGGAGTAAGAATTATGGCTACAGCACGTAACTTGTTTACTATTACAAATTATAAAGGTGCGGATCCTGAATTGGATACTAATTTGACTTATGGGGCTTATCCTAATACAAAGCAATTTACAATTGGTGCTGAATTAACATTCTAAATATTTAAATTATGATACGTAAAATATTCAAAACTATAATATTGTCGTCATCTCTTGTCCTGACTGTGACATCGTGTGACTTAGACCAATATCCTAATGATAGTATCTCTACGGAGACATCTTGGGAGACTGTAGACGACGCGGTTAAATTCCGTAACGGTATTTATTCCTACTTCAAATCTATCAATGGAGGAATTTATACCTATACTGCAGATCAGCAGTCAGATTTATTTAATGCAACAATCTCCTATTCTAACCGTGGTGGAGATATGCATCGTTGGGACTTTACAGCTGCTCAATATGATGTTGAAGATATTTGGCAATATAATTATTATACAATTAATAATTGTAATAATATTATAGCTAATATAGATAAAATTGCAGCTGAAAAAGAGGAGGATAAAGCTACTCTTAATATGATTAAAGGTGAGGCTTATTTAATGCGTGCTATTTGTTATAATACATTGGTAACCCGTTTTGCAAGTGACTATGAACCGGCGACGGCTGCGTCAGCTAAAGGTTTACCATTGGTTCTTGAAATGGATCCTCAAGGCAAGCCGTCTCGTTCTTCATTGGAAGATACTTATAAGCAAATAAAACAGGATATTAAAGAGGCACGCGCTAACTTAACTACTAAAGGTGAAGCTAATTCCGTTTATTTTACAGTAGATGTGATTGATGCGATTGAAGCGCGTGTTGATTTGTATATGCACAATTACGCTGAAGCCATTACATTGGCAAAAGGACTGATTGATAAATACCCTTTGGTTGCAGATGCAAACATGTTTAGCAATATGTGGTTAAATGACGAAAGCTCTGAAATTATTTTTAGGTCATTCCAATCTGTAGATGAACGTGCTAACTCTATGTCATTATACCTTTCTTATAGTACTACAACTGAAAGTTTTAACCCGGATTTTATTCCTTCAAAATGGGTATTAGATCTTTATGAGGATGGTGATATCAGAAAAGAAGTATATTATCGTAAGGACAAAATTACCTGCCTTGAAACAACAGTTGATGATGTTTATATGTTAAACAAGTATCCGGGCAATCCCAAACTGAAGAAATCGGAGTATGAATATTATCAAATGCCAAAAGTATTCCGTGTAGCCGAAGCATATCTAATCGCTGCTGAAGCTTCCTATCAGGCTAATGATGAGGTAAATGCCCTGAAATACTTAAACGATTTGAGAACTCAACGTGGTGCAAGCGTAGTAACTGCGACAGGTGATGCTCTGTTTAAGGAAATAAAGAATGAATGGATTCGTGAATTTGTTGGCGAAGGTCAGCGAATGAATGATTTGAAAAGATGGCATGATGGCCTTCAACGTCATGACCCACAAAACCAAGCTATTTTGATGATTGGAGCCGACTATACTGAACTCACCAAAGAGGCTTCTGACAAACGCTTCTTGTGGGAAATTCCTAATAATGATATGAATGCCAATTCTAATATAGAAGGTAATTGGTAATATAGAGAAAATAGATTACTCACTAACTTAAAAAAGAGACTGTCTCAAAAATATTTTGAGATGGTCTCTTTTATTTTTTTTGTAAATAAATCGACATCAAATAATTGCATACAGAAAGTGTATCGGAATCACATATGATGGTAGAATCCAGGTAGAAAACAGTTTATAATATCGCTGTTTGAAGGTATTGTAAAGGAGAAGTAAAACCTTATCTAAAAAAATAAAGTGTTATATATCAGTATACTATATATAATTTTAGTTCTGCAAAAACTTTGGTAATTTCGTTTATAGGTATGGCAACTCAGGAAGTAGCAATAAAACCTAATTTGAATATTACATTAAAACCTGATACTGAGACTCTTGAAGAGGTAATTGTTACAGCCTATGGTACAGCAAAAAAATCTGCTTTTACAGGTTCTGCCTCTGTGATAAAAGCAGATGAGATTGGAAAAGTACAGACCTCGAATGCTACTGAAGCGTTGACTGGTAAAGTTTCAGGTGTACAGATAAGAACAAGTTCAGGTCAACCGGGTAAAAACTCTCCCTCAATCTTAATTCGTGGTATATCTTCTATTACTGCCGGTAACTCGCCTTTGATTATTTTAGATGGAACTCCTTATGAAGGCGATTTAAATAACATTAATTCACAGGATATTGAATCCATGACTGTACTAAAAGATGCTGCTTCTAATGCTTTGTATGGTGCACGTGGTGCCAATGGTGTTATTATGATTACTACTAAAAAAGGAACTTCGGGAAAAGCTACTGTTACTTTGGATGCAAAATGGGGGGTGAATACACGTGCAACTCAAGATTATAAAACCATTGATAATCCGGCTCAATATTATGAGCTGTATTATAAGGGATTAAAGGATTATTTTATAAATGAGAAGTCATATTCTCCTTCTCAAGCCCATTTATTGGCAAATCAAAATTTATGTGCTTCAAATAGTTATGGTTTGGGGTATAATGTATATACAATTCCTACAGGTCAGTATATGATCGGAGAAAATGGGAAATTAAATCCTAATGCTACTTTAGGCAATATGGTTAACTATAATGGGCAAGACTATTTACTTATTCCGGATAATTGGTTGGATGAAGCTTATAAAACTAGTCTTCGTCAAGAATATAATTTCAGTGTGGCGGCAGGAACAGATAAAGGTTCTTTTTATACTTCATTCAGTTACTTAAAGAATGAAGGAATTTCTCCAAATTCAGATTATAGCCGTTTAACCGGACGTGTAAAAGCCGATTATCAGGCAACAAAATGGTTAAAAATAGGGGTTAATTCATCATATACTCACTATGACTCAAATTCTTTGGGAGAAGATGGTAGTTCTGCTTCTTCCGGTAATGTATTTGCTGCTGCTACTAGAATAGCACCTATTTATCCATTGTATATCCGTGATGGAAAAGGTAATATTATGTATGATAAAAATGGACTTAAAATGTATGACTATGGTGATAAAACAAATGCAGGTCTGGAACGTCCCGCATTTACTAAGTCAAATGCGTTGTCTGATGCCATTTTAAATACAAGAGAAGGTAACGGTAATTCTTTTAGTGGAAGTGTATTTGCAGAAATTCGTTTTTTGAAAGATTTTAAATTTACTAGTACTAATGATGTTTATGTGGATGAAGGGCGTTCTACCACAGTAACCAATCCGTATTATGGTTCATATGCTTCATCTAACGGTATTGTAAGTAAGACTCATGCTCGTATTTTTGCATATAATTTCCAGCAACTGCTTAATTACACGAAGGAAATAGGCAAACACAATATTAATGTAATGTTAGGTCATGAATATAATAGATATGAATATTATAATTTGAATGCTAGCAAATCTAATATGTTTGACCCTAATAATCATGAGTTAGCCGGAGCTGTTACTGATGGTTCACAGGATTCTTATACTACCTTATTGAACAGAGAGGGGTATTTTGGACGAGTTATGTATGATTATGGTGGAAAATATTTCTTCTCAGCTTCTTATCGTCGCGACGCCTCTTCACGCTTCCATCCTGATAATCGTTGGGGTAATTTCTGGTCGGCCGGTGCTTCTTGGTTGATATCTAAAGAAGATTGGTTTGATTATTCATGGATCAATATGCTGAAACTTAAGGCTTCGTATGGTTCTCAGGGTAATGATAACATTGGTAATTACCGTTATGCAAATGTATATACCATTAGAAATTCTAGTGGAAACCCGGCAGCTGTACCGGAAACAATGGGTAACAAAGACATTACTTGGGAAACTAATGGTAACTTTAATGCCGGTATAGAATTCGAGGTATTTGATAGCCGTTTGACGGGTAGCGTAGAGTTCTTCTATCGTAAAACAAGTGATATGTTATTCTCATTTCCATTGCCTCCTACATTTGGTTATACTTCTTATTATGCAAATATTGGTGATATGCGCAATAGAGGCGTGGAATTAGAGTTGAATGGAACTGTTGTCAAAACAAACGATATTACATGGGATATTCGTTTAAATATGACTAACTATAAGAATAAGGTAACATATTTACCGGAAGAACGCAAAACTATGACAATGCCTGACGGAACAAGAGGTTATTCTAGTGGAAACTACTTCTATGGTGAGGATATACCATTATATACTTTTTATTTGAAAAAGTATGCCGGTGTTAATGAGAATGGCGAAGCTTTGTATTATATACAAAAGAAGAATGAGGATGGTACTTATGGAGAGCGTGAAACCACAACAAAATATTCAGATGCCACTACTTATCTGTGTGGAACTGCATTACCTGATGTATACGGTGGTTTTGGTACTACGTTTACTTATAAAGGGTTCGACCTTTCTGTAGATTTTACATATCAATTGGGAGGTCAATGCTATGATGGAGACTATCAAAGTGCTATGAATTCTCCTACTTCTCAGGGAAAAGGAAATGTAATGCATGCAGATTTATTGAATGCTTGGAGTCCTGAAAATCCTAATTCTAACATACCTCGTTTCCAGTTTGCTGATTCATATTCAGCAGCTTCTTCAGACCGATTCCTGACTAGTGCTTCTTATTTGACTTTGCAGAATTTAAACTTGGGCTATACGTTGCCTTCTAATTTATGTCGTCCAATGGGATTGGAAAAGCTGCGTATTTATTTGGCATGTGACAATGTATGGACTTGGTCGAAACGTCAGGGATTAGACCCGCGTCAAAGCATCAGTGGTTCAGGAACGGCATCCTATTATGCTCCTATCCGTACTATTTCGGGAGGTATCACAGTTACATTTTAAATGACAAAAGACTTATACATTATGAAAAAAATATCAAAAATCATATTGGGTATATGTTGCTCCTCTTCATTACTGCTTAGTAGTTGTATTGAGGAAACGTTCCCTACTAACTCTGCAACAGACGAACAATTAACTTCTTCTTCAAAAGCAACGGAAGCTTTGTTATGGGCAATGCCAGCCTTTGTCAATGATTACAAAACCTGGAATGCAGGAGATTATGACTGGGGATATGGCTCTATTATGCATGTCCGTGATGTTATGACAGAAGAAATGGTTATTAATGAAAGTAATTATGACCACTATTCAGCATGGGAGCATAATCAGTATATAGGTCCGAATTACTTGACAACACAATGGATTTGGAACTACTTCTGGAAATTTGTTCAAACAAGTAATAAATTGATTGCAGGTGTTGATCCTAATACAACAGATGAAACTTTGTTAGGATATTTGGGAGCTGCATATGGATATCGAGCTTTTATTTACCTTGATATGGCACGTATGTTTGAATTTTTGGAGAATGACAAGATTTCGTCTGTTAATTCGAATGGTAATGATGTATTGCATTTGACGGTACCTATTGTTACAGAATCTATTACTGAGGAAGAAGCGCGAAATAACCCTCGTGTCTCTCGTGAGAAGATGCTCGAATTCATTGAAGGAGATTTGGATAAAGCAGAAGAATATATTAAGTATTTCAGTCGTCCTAAGAAAACGTTACCCGATTTGGCATGTATTTATGGTTTGAAAGCACGTCTGTATATGTGGGTCGAAGATTATGCAAAAGCAAAAGAATATGCACGTAAAGCTATCGATACCGGTAATTATGTACCGACAAATAAAGCCGATTGGACTAATACTACTTCTGGTTTTAATGATATTTCTGCTACATCTTGGATGTGGGGGGCAAGTGTACAAAAAGAAGATGATGTTGTTAAATCCGGTATTATAAACTGGACTTCATGGATGTCGGGTGAAGCTGCTTATGGATACGCAGGTGCTGGTCCTGTACCGATGGCAGATGTTCGCTTCTACAACAAGATTTCAGACAAGGACTTCCGTAAACTTTCATGGAAAGCTCCTAAAGGTAGTGCTTTGGAAAGTCAGAACGAATATTGCAATCCTAGTAGTGCGGTAGATATGGCAGAATATGCTTCTTTAAAATTCCGTCCGGGTTCAGGAAATGTTTCTGACTATAATGTAGGGTCTGCAACTTCTTTCCCATTAATGCGCATAGAAGAAATGTATTTTATCGAAGCGGAAGCAGCAGCTCACTTAAATGCTTCAGATGGTGTCTCTTTAATCAATAGTTTTATGAAGGGCTATCGTTATCCATCTTATGAATGCAAAGTAACTAATCAGGATGATGTTGTAGAAGAAATCGTTTTTCAAAAACGAGTGGAACTTTGGGGAGAAGGACAAAGTTTCTTTGATATTAAACGACTGAATTTACCTGTTACTCGAGCTTATGAAGGAAGTATGCATCATGCAATAGGGCGTTTTAATACTACAACCCGCCCGGCTTGGATGAATATTTGTATCGTTCAAACAGAGGAAAATAATAACAAAGCACTTCTTGGTTATGAAAATCCCGATCCTAGTGATTGTTATAAAGCTGAATAAAATTTGAGCTAACGTATAAAAAGAAATATTATGAAATCTATTAATACATTATTATCTGCATTATTCTTTCTGAGTGCAATTGTTGGTATTACATCTTGTACTGAGGAAGCTGATTATACTCCGGCGCAAAAGCCGGAGAATGCGCAGGTTTATTTCGCTACTGATGAGGCATCGACTGTTTCATTGGAAACAGGTCAGCAATCTTTTATGGTGAGTATTTATCGTATATCCCCCAAGGGGGCATTAACAGTAAATATCACTAGTCAGGATGAAAGTGGTATTTTCACCATACCGTCTTCTGTAACTTTTGCTGAAGGGACAACTAAAGCTGAAATACCTGTAAGTTTTGATTTTGACAAGTTAGAACCTGAAAAGAAGTATCCTATTTCGTTTGCTATTGATGGAAACTCTGAACTTTCGGAGTATGGTAATTCTGAGTTGGTTTTAAATGTTCAGTATGCCCCCTGGGGAGCATGGGAAAAATTTGGTACTGGCGTTTATACATATTCATTGTATTGGGGAGGTAAAGATAGTTATGATATTTATCGCAAGCAATCATTACTTGATGCTAACCAATTTCAGTTTAAAATTTCTCCATGGGGAGCAAATAAAGATACAGAACTTATTATTGACTATAATAAGTCTACCAACCAAGCTAAAGTGTATAGAGAAACTCAGGTGGCTACTCATAGTACATATGGTGCAGTTTATGTTTCTGATATCGTTTATTATATCGATAATATTGAGGGAAAAACGGGAAGTTACGAAAAATATCCATGTACTTTTAATCCTGAAACAGGACTGTTTTCTTTAAATTTGATTTATTATGTTGGAGCTGGTTATTTTGGTCAAGGAGTTGAAACATTCCAATTGGATGGTTTCAAACAATATGATTACAGTATAACAATGACTAATAAAGGAAATTATATTGACCTTGATAAACAGGACAATGCGGTTATTGGTTTCGTTGCAGGTACGGATGTGGATTTTTATAGATATGTATTGGTTGCCGGAGCATTGTCTGATAATGAAATAGATAAAGTTGCTAATGGTATTATTGATGGAAGTATTGAGTCTGCAGAAGTTAAAGGGAATAATAGCATAGCATTTCCATTATCTGAAGCTGGGAAATACACTGTTGTAGCTGTTACTTATAATGAAAATGAAGAAGTGCAACTCCATAATGCGTTAATATTTGATTTTGAACCGGCAGGTAAACCGAATCCTTGGGTTTCATTAGGCAATTGTGGCTATACAGACGATTTTGTATTTACTTCTTATTTTGAGACTGAAAGTGCTGATGACGTAGCTTCTTATCCTGTAGAAATATATGAGAATAAGGAGCAACCCGGAATGTTCCGCTTGCAGAATCCTTACGGACCGGAAAGTTTCTATGGAGAAGTTGAAGGAGCAGTATTTGCTGATGGGAATCATAATATTGTAATTAATGCAACAGATCCTGAAGGAGTGTATATAGAGCTTCAGTCAACAGGATTAGATTTAGGAGATGCAGAGATTGGTATATATTCCATGGCTGGTTATTATTTGGATGAAGGAAAGACATTGGAAGAGGTTAAGGTTGCAGGAGTATGTGGTACTTATAAAAATAATATTATAACTTTTCCGAAAGAGGCTTTAGCAATTGTTTTAGGTGAAAAGATGTATAAAGCCAATATCTATGGCGCTTGGAAAATAGACATGAATGCATTGCAAAAAACAAACAGGTCGGTTTCTACATTTAATTGGAACTCTTTGCAGAAGTCTGTTTTTGCAGGGAATTCATTAATGTCTGTTCCTGATTATCGAATTATGCATGTAAGAGGACAAAAGGTCGATACTCAAAGAGTGGTTAAAGTACGTAATTTTAAATACTAAAACTCAATAAAATGATAGTGCATCCTATAAAAGGGTGCACTATTGTTATATGGCTCTACATAATAACCAAAAACTCAATCTTATGAAACACTTCGTTCATATCTTTCTTCTATTATCAATGTGTTTCTGTTTTCAAGTACAAGCACAGGGGCTCAAAACTTTTAAGTTAAAAAACGGCATGTCTGTTTTTATTTGGGAAGATTCGGGCAAATCAGATGTGTTTGGAGAAGTTGTTGTTCGCACCGGTGCAGTCAATGACCCGGAACAATATACCGGTCTGGCTCATTATCTGGAACATGTCATGTTCAAAGGTACACAGAAGATCGGTGCACTCGACTGGGAAAAGGAAGCTCCCATTTATGAACAAATCATAGCTAAATATGATGAAATGGCCGGGGAGAATGATCCTGTCAGAAAAGAAGTTATCGGAAAGGAAATTAATAACCTTACTATTGAAGCAGGTAAGATCAGCCTTTCTAATGAGTTTTCCGAACTCATTGAAGGAATGGGCGGAACAGGTCTTAATGCCGGAACAAGTTTAGATTATACAGTGTTCTATAATACCTTTCCTCCTTATCAGATAAACAAATGGCTGGAAATCTCTTCCGAACGGTTTGTAAATCCTGTTTTTCGTACATTTCAGAATGAGTTGGAAACTGTTTATGAAGAGTATAATCGCAACAAAGATAATCCTAACAGCCAAACCGGTGAGTTTATGATGCAACAGGCATTTGCCGGACATCCTTACTCACGGTCAATACTTGGTTTGGGGGAGCATTTGAAGAATCCCCGCCTGAGTCAGCTTATCAAATTCTACAATGATTGGTACACCCCGGAGAATATGGCTCTTATTTTGGTGGGGAATGTTGATACCAAGAAAATAATGGGACGCATTGCCGCTGCTTTCGGTAAGTTACATTCCAAAGCTACTCCCGAGCGTAAAGTCTATCCTGATTTGGACATCAAGGGGCGTGTGCAATACAACACCAAGTTTTCTCGGTATCCCTCTGTCATGCTGGTCTATAAGGGGGTGAAGAACGGTCATCAGGATGAAACTGCGTTGGAAATCTGTATGCAACTGCTCAGTAATGGCAGTCAGACCGGTCTGCTGAACAAACTGACGATTGATGGTGAACTTTTGGGAGGGGATGCCTCGCCCGTGACATTTCGTGAACAGGGAAGAAATATTATTACCGGTATTCCTTCTTATGATAATAATCAAAGGCGTTTTGAATCCAACAAAAGTGTTGAAAAGAAGCTGCTGAAGGCTATTCGGCAGATAGCCCAAGGCGATTTTGAACCATGGGTTGTGGAGACCGTCAAATCCGGTATGTGCCGGGATTTTGACTTGCGTATGGAATCCAATAACTTTAAGGCCCACCTTTTGGAGGATGCCTTTGTCAATGAGCGGGATATCAATCAGGTATTGAATTATAAAGATGTCGTCATGGGAATATCTGTTGATGATATCAAACGGGTTGCGAGAGAGTATCTGACAGGCAATTACCTTGCTATTTACAATGAGAAGGGTAAGCCGGACAAGAGCCAGAAGATTAAGAAGCCTGACTATATGCCCATTGAGCCACCTGTCGGACAGTCTTCTCTGTATGCCCGTCAGTTCAAGAATATGGCTATTAATAAGGTAGAGGAAAAGTTTGTTGATTGGAGTAGGGTGCAGGAACGTAAGCTTAATGACTATTCTCATGTGTATTATACCCGAAATGAGGAGAATGAGGTGTTTACTTTATTATTGAAATACGGTGTCGGTTCGGAGATTTTTCCTCGGCTTGAGTATGCCGCTTCGCTGATGAACAATGCCGGTATTATGGGAAGCTTTGAGCCCCAAGAACTGAAAGAAGAGTTGAGCAAATTGAACGCGACGTGTGTCGTGGATGCCGATGACAGTTATCTGTATGTGACATTACGCGGTTATGAAAATGCACTTCAACAGGCCTGCCAGTTGCTTACCCGCCAGTTACTGATGCCTAAACTGGACGAAAGACAGTTGAAGAGTCTGGAAGGGAATGTGATAAGCGGTCGTATTACCCGCAAGGAAAATGTCAATTTGCTGGCAGATGCCTTGCGTCAGTATATTATGTATGGTGATAAGTCTGATTATAAATCGGAGCTGACCGACAAGGAACTGACGGAGCTGAACCTCTCGGAATTGACCGGTGATATCAATCGTGCTACGGCCTATGCGTCGGAAATCCACTACTCGGGTACCTTGCCTTTTGAAACCGTCTATCAGGTGCTGAGTACTTCACTGCCTTTGGTGGCGGGCGAGAAGCAGAGTTCCTCTCCTGTTATGAAGGATATGATAAGCCCGATGGAAAATACGGTTTATTTCCTTCCTAACAGTGATGCCCGACAAAGCCAGATTTATTTCTATATTCCTATGGGAGATTATAATCGGGAAGAGAATGTAAGGCGTGAGGCTTTTAATCAGTATATCAGTGGCGGTTTCAGCGGATTGATAATGAATGAGATTCGTGAAAAGAATTCTATGGCGTATACCGCTTATGGTTTTGCCTCTTCGCGCGGGCTTCCGGGAGCGCAGACTTATTTCTCCGGTTATATCGGTACCCAAAATGACAAGGCTGTTGACGCTATTGATTTATATATGAAGTTATTGACGGATATGCCTGAACGACCGGGGCGTATTGATAATATAAAGAGCTACTTGCGCCAATCAGCTTTGACCGATCACCCTGATTCTCGTAACTTGAGTCTCCGGATAGCGGAATGGAAACGCAGGGGCTATACTGACGATCCGGCTAAGGAGGAACTACCTTTGATTGATTCCTTGACATTCCCGGATATTGTGGATTATTATCAAAAGAATATCAAGGGCAAGCCGATTATAATCGGAGTTTTGGGAAATCCTAAGGATATAAGTATTGATGCGTTGAAGAAATTTGGAAAAGTAATAAGACTGAACGAGAAAAAACTCTTTAATGAAAAAGATACCATGTTTTAGTTCTTTTATAGAATTGAATAGGAGGATTCATATCTCAGAAGAATCATAAAAAAGAGGATGAACGTTCAACGTTCATCCTCTTTTTTTGTTATATTTGTCGCGAACTTATTTATAATCATAGATAAATGAAAGAATTTGTAATATCTGAAGCACAAGTCGAAACGGCTATTCTGGTAGGTCTTGTTACGCAGACTCAGGATGAACGGAAGACAATGGAGTATCTGGACGAATTGGAGTTCTTGGCAGAAACGGCAGGAGCAACGGTTGTGAAGAGGTATACTCAAAAGTTACCGTCTGCCAACTCTGTGACTTATGTTGGTAAAGGGAAACTGGAAGAGATTAAGGAATATATTCATCGGGAGGAAGAGGAAGAACGAGAAATCGGAATGGTGATTTTTGATGATGAGCTTTCTGCAAAGCAGATACGGAATATTGAGGCTGAACTGAAGGTGAAGATATTGGATCGTACTTCACTGATTCTTGATATTTTTGCCATGCGTGCGCAAACAGCAAATGCCAAAACTCAAGTAGAACTGGCTCAATACAAATATATGTTGCCCCGTCTGCAACGCTTGTGGACACACTTGGAGCGTCAGGGCGGTGGATCCGGTGCCGGTGGTGGAAAAGGGTCTGTAGGTTTGCGTGGACCGGGTGAAACACAATTGGAAATGGACCGCCGTATCATCTTGAACCGTATGTCTTTATTGAAGGAGCGTTTGGCAGAGATTGATAAGCAAAAAATGACTCAGCGGAAAAACCGCGGCCGAATGATACGTGTGGCGTTGGTAGGATATACTAACGTAGGAAAATCGACATTGATGAATCTGCTTTCAAAAAGTGAAGTCTTTGCAGAAAACAAGTTGTTTGCTACGTTGGATACGACCGTGCGCAAGGTCATAATTGATAATCTACCTTTTCTTTTGACGGATACGGTAGGGTTTATCCGTAAGTTGCCGACAGATTTGGTCGATTCTTTTAAATCGACATTGGATGAGGTGCGTGAAGCGGATTTGTTGATTCACGTGGTAGATATTTCGCATCCTGATTTTGAAGAACAAATAGCGGTAGTAGACAAAACCATTGCGGATTTAGGTGCCGGTGGTAAACCCACTATGATTGTGTTCAACAAAATAGATGCATACACTTATATCGAGAAACCGGAAGACGATTTGACTCCTAAAACCAAGGAAAACATTACTTTGGATGAGTTGATGAATACGTGGATGGCTAAATTGAATGATAATTGTATTTTCATCTCGGCAAAAGAGAAAACTAATTTGGAAGAACTGAAGGAGGTCATATATAATAAGGTAAGGGAACTCCATGTGCAGAAGTACCCTTATAATGATTTCCTTTATCAGACTTATGACGAAACGGATGTCTCTTTGTAGCCGAAGAGGTGAAAATTTCTGAAAGTGAATGCAGTAGAAGGATAATAGAATGAAAATAAAAGAAATACCTATATTATTGCTGACCGGTTATTTAGGCAGTGGAAAAACTACGCTGGTCAATCATATTCTTTCCAATAAGCGTGGTGTCAAGTTCGCAGTTATTGTCAATGATATTGGTGAAGTGAACATTGATGCCGACTTGATTCAGAAAGGTGGAATTGTAGACAAGAAAGACGATAGTTTGGTGGCACTTCAGAATGGTTGTATCTGTTGTACTCTGAAGATGGATTTGGTGGAGCAGATAGATGATATCATGAAATTGGGGCGTTTTGACTATATTGTTATTGAGGCAAGCGGCGTTTGTGAACCCGCTCCTATTGCACAGACCATTTGTTCTATTTCAGGCATGAATACTGTGTACGGTTCATGCCGGTTAGATTGTATTGTAACTGTAGTAGATGCTTTACGTTTGCAAAGTGAATTTTCTTGCGGTAATGATTTAACTCGTAAAGGTATTGATGAAGAAGATATTGAAAATCTGATTATCCAACAGATTGAATTCTGTAATATTATCCTGTTGAATAAGGCTTCGGAAGTAAAGCGTGATGAATTGGAGCGTATCAAGCAAATTATCCGTACTTTGCAACCGGCTGCCGAAATCGTAGAATGTGACTATGCCGAGGTGGACCTGAATAAGATTATCAATACGGGGTTGTTTGATTTTGAACGGACTGCCACTTCTGCCGGTTGGATACGTGGTATAGAAGGAGTACTAACAGAAGAGCAGAAACGGGAGGCGGAAGAGCGCGGACATCACCATCACCACGAAGAACATGAAGGGGATACTCATCACGCAGAGCACGATGAGCATTGTCACCATCATCATGAAGGTGGTGAAGTGGAGGAATATGGCATCAGTACTTTTGTTTACTATCGTCGTCCTGCGTTCGATATTCATAAGTTCGACCATTTTGTTGCTACCAAATGGGGCCGTAATATTATCCGTGCTAAGGGGGTATGTTACTTTAGCAATAACCCGGACATGTCTTTCCTTTTTGAACAGGCCGGTGTGCAGAAGAAACTGAAAGAAGCAGGTTTGTGGTATGCCACAGCACCAGAAGAAGAATTGATGGAAGTGATGCGCCGGGAACCGGGCTTGCTGCGTGATTGGGACGATAAATATGGTGACCGTATGCAGAAGATTGTTTTTATCGGTCAGCATTTGGATAAGGAACAGTTGGTACGTGACTTAGATGCGTGTTTGGAATAATATTTCTTTTAGGCACAGAACTCAAGGATAAACACGGATTATTTTTTATTCCGTAAGCTCCATGTTTTCTGTGCCTAAAATACATAGTGTATACTCTATTTCTTCTTCACTATCGGAAGTAGAAGTCTGGTTGCTGCATTTTGTTGATGAAATATCTTAATGTCTTGTTTCATCACAAAATCTTCCACTCCGCAATGATAAGTGTCTATGAACTTCTGTGGGTTGCGGTCAATGATGGGGAACCATGAACTTTGAATTTGTATCATCAGCCTGTGTCTGGGTAAGAAAGAGTGGGCTACATCGTATAAAGTATAGTTGACCGGTGTTATTTCTTCCGGTTTGAAAGGTTTGGGGCTGTCAAACCCTTCCCGAAAACGTCCTCGGAACAATTCGCCGCGAACCATTTGTTGGAATCCACTCATGGGATAATTACTTTTCAGTTGTTTGCGTATTTCTTGTGGATATTCGAATCTTTCGGGATAAACATCAATCACTTTCACCATGAAGTCTGCATCGGTGCTGCTTATGGCTGTCATGAGTTCCACTTCGATTGGACCTGCCAAGGTTAGTGTGTCTTTCAAAGGTTCGGTCATGAAGGTAATGACATCCGGGCGTGAAGTGGCAAAACGTTGGTCATCAATCATGTATTCCAATGTGCGGTAAGTAGTCGGATTGGCTGTATAAGGAACCGGCCGTGACATATCCGATACATATTCTGTATATGATTTCTCTTCTTTCGGTGCCTGAGTGGATACTGAACCGTCGGCATGGATATAATAAGGAGTTGGAACCATTTCTTTTGCAGGCCATTCTTCATAAGTCTTCCATTCATTCTCGCCGGAATAGAATATGTTTACCCGATTTTTGGGCTTTTCTCCTTCTTCTTCCAAAAAATAGCGAAAGAAGGGATACTGAATCTCATCCATATAATAAGCCGAAGTACTTTTGCCAAAATAAACATTTCCGATACTTTGGAAGCTGTGGCGTGTCCAAGCGCCATGCCACCAAGGACCGAAAGTCAGATAAAGGTCGGTTTCGGGAGACTGCTCTTTGATTGCTTTGTATAAGTTCCATGCACCATAGCAATCCTCTGAATCATACAGTCCGCCCACTACCAGTATAGCAGGTTTCAGATTGTAGCAAGATGTACGTGCATCACGCTCTTTCCAGAATTCGTCAAAGTTGGGATGATTCTTGATATTGTTCCACATGGTTTCAGTTGTATCTCTCACCAGATTATCTATGTCTTTAAATGTGCCGATAGACAGGAAGTCGGTATATACATCGTTTTTCACAATCTGATGCATTACGCCTTTTCCCATGTTGCGGCCTTCCAGACGGGGGAGAAAATTGGTGGTTTGCAGGAGGGTAAACGCACCATTGTGATGGCGGTCGTCTCCCCTGAACCAGTCTGTGACCGGAGCTTGCGGTGAAACGGCCTTCAATGCCGGATGATTACATGAGGCGGTCATGGTGGCATAAAAGCCTTCATAGCTGATGCCCCAGGTTCCTACACGTTCATTGCTGTGAGTGTGATGAATCAGCCATTCGATGGTATCATAAGTATCGGTGGCTTCATCTATATTTTTCTTATCTTTTTTCCCTTTTCTGTTTTTGTTTAACGGGCGTAATTGTACAAAGTCTCCTTCACTTTTGTGTCGGCCGCGAACATCTTGAAAAACAATGATATAGTTCTTGTCAACATACTTTTTCAGCGCGGTTTTCAGATAATTATCAAACCTTTCTCCGTAAGGGCTGCACGAATAAGGGGTACGCATCATCAGGGTAGGGTGTTTCCGACTGTTGTCTTTCGGTTCGTAAATAGCAGTGTAGAGTTGCACTCCGTCACGCATCGGAATCATAACCTCCCGCTTGGTATAGATTTCCATGAGTCGGAGCTCCAAACTGTCCGGTTGGTTGGTGGCTCTGTCGCGAGTCCATCCTTTCAGACCGAAAAAGCATAAAAATAGAGAAGTGATAAGAAGTAATTTGCCTGTTCTTTCCATATACAATATTAGGTTATTAAATAATGAGTCGGCAAAGGTAAGGACATTCTCTGAAAGTTTTTACGCTAATTAAGGAAAAATTTCGATAATAGTTACTACCTTTGTGTCACTAATAACTAATTAACTAAAATAAGTATCATTATGGCAACACCTCCGTTCCACTATCAGCCCATGTTCGATTTGGGACCTGACAAAACTGAGTATTATTTGCTGACTAAGGATTATGTGTCAGTAAGTGAGTTTGAAGGAAAACCTATCTTGAAGATTGAAAAAGAAGGTTTGACTGCAATGGCAAATGCCGCATTCCGTGACGTTTCGTTTTTGCTGCGCCGTTCGCACAACGAACAGGTTGCTAAGATTCTGAACGATCCCGAAGCCAGTGACAATGATAAATATGTAGCATTGACTTTCTTGCGTAATGCGGAAGTTTCTGCTAAAGGTAAATTACCGCTTTGCCAAGATACCGGTACGGCTATCATCCACGGTGAAAAAGGTCAGCAGGTGTGGACCGGTTATTGTGATGAAGAAGCACTTTCCGAAGGTGTTTATAAAACTTATACAGAAGAGAATCTGCGTTATTCCCAGAATGCTCCTTTGAATATGTATGATGAGGTGAATACTAAATGTAATTTGCCGGCACAGATCGACCTGGAGGCTACCGAAGGTATGGAATACCACTTTCTTTGTGTAACCAAAGGCGGTGGCTCTGCCAATAAGACTTATTTATATCAGGAAACAAAAGCTGTGCTGAATCCGGCTACTTTGGTACCATTCTTGGTAGAAAAGATGAAGACTTTGGGTACGGCTGCTTGTCCTCCTTATCATATCGCATTCGTAATTGGCGGTACATCTGCTGAAAAGAATTTGCTGACAGTGAAGTTGGCATCCACTCATTATTATGATGAGTTGCCCACTACGGGTAACGAATACGGACGTGCGTTCCGTGATGTGGAACTTGAAAAGCAAGTATTGGAAGAAGCTTACAAGATTGGTTTGGGAGCTCAGTTTGGCGGTAAATATATGGCACACGATGTTCGTATCATCCGTTTGCCCCGTCACGGTGCTTCTTGTCCGATCGGGCTCGGTGTATCTTGCTCTGCCGATCGTAACATCAAATGTAAGATTAATAAGGACGGTATCTGGATTGAAAAGATGGATGACAAACCGGGTGAATTGATTCCGGAAGCGCTTCGCGAAGCAGGCGAAGGTGATGCTGTGAAGATTGACCTGAACCAGCCGATGGCAGACATCTTGAAAGAACTGACCAAGTATCCGGTAGCTACCCGCCTTTCATTGAACGGAACAATTATTGTTGGTCGCGACATCGCTCATGCCAAGTTGAAAGAACGTTTGGACCGTGGTGAAGATTTGCCTCAGTATATCAAGGATCATCCTATCTATTATGCAGGTCCGGCAAAAACACCGGAAGGTATGGCATGTGGTTCTATGGGTCCCACTACTGCAGGACGTATGGACCCGTATGTGGATTTGTTCCAAGAGCATGGAGGCAGCATGATTATGTTGGCAAAAGGTAATCGGAGCCAGCAAGTAACTGATGCTTGTAAGAAACATGGTGGTTTCTATTTGGGTTCTATCGGCGGACCGGCTGCTATCCTTGCACAAAACAATATCAAGAGCATTGAATGTGTGGAATATCCTGAATTGGGTATGGAGGCTATCTGGAAGATTGAAGTGGAAGACTTCCCTGCATTCATCTTGGTAGATGATAAGGGTAACGATTTCTTCAAGCAGTTGAAACCGCGTTGCTTGGGTAATTGTAAATAAGCAATATCCTTTTTTTATAAATAATAATAGGCATCCGCTTTTTAACGACGGATGCCTATTTCTTTTGAAACTCTTTTATGATATTCTATCTCTCTTGGTCTTTATTTCTTTTGGGAGGTCTGTTTCCAGATGCGTATCATATAGAAAGCACAGTGAGTAAAAGCGAAGACAAATGAGATAATGAGTAAGGTCTTATCTTCGTCCCAACCCACGGTCTGCTGATGCCATAATCCAGTGATAACAGATAAGACAGATAAGGCAATACCTATCATGTTGAGTATGGTAAGTCCGCGTCGGCGCGGTATGTGTTGCTCCAGTTTGCTGTGTTTTACTCCATAGCAGGCATATACGTCCAGACCGATTAGCATCCATAATACCAATCGAATCCAAGTATCCGCCGGAAGGAAAAGCATCATGCACAGGCAAGTCAGGATTCCGAGAATCGGTACGACCGGCACAAAAGGTGTTTTGAAGGCGCGGTGCACTTCGGGCATGCTTTTACGGACAATCAGCACGGCTGCACAAACCAGAGTGAAAGCGAATAGTGTTCCGATGCTGGTCATTTCACCTGCTACGCGTGCCGGAACAAATGCTGCCAATAATCCTACAATGACCATGAACAATAGATTGCTGCGTGCCGGTGTGCGGAACTTCTCATTGATATGTGAGAAGAAAGGGGGTAATAATCCGTCACGGCTCATACTGAGGAAAACACGGCTTTGTCCCAACAAGGTTACCATAATGACGGAACAATAACCAAAAAGGATGGCAAGTACGATGGCGCGATTCAGCCACGGATAATCGGGGTGAATGATGCCGGCGGCATCGGCATGTCCCATGTGGTCGATGGCTACGGCTACGGGTGCGATACCTTGTTGACCTGCGAAATCGGTGTAGTGGGCAACTCCTGTCATTACATGAGCAAAGACCATATAAAGTATGGTACAGATGAACAATGACATGAGTATCCCTATGGGCATATCCCGTTTGGGATTCTTGGTTTCTTGGGCTGCCGTGCTCACGGCATCAAAGCCCAAAAAGGCAAAAAACACGATGGCTGCTCCGCGCAATACGCCCGACCAACCGAATTCTCCTAATGTCCCTGTGTTGGCAGGAATGTAAGGAGTATAGTTTTCTGTATTGATGTATTTCCAGCCTAGTACTACGAAGGTGAGGATAACCGCTACTTTCAGAAATACGATAAAGCCGTTGAAGATGGAACTGCCTTCTGTGCCTCTAATCAGGAAGATGCTCATCAGTACTACGATAAGGAAAGCCGGAATGTTAACCACTCCTCCGTCCCACGGGCAGGCTGTAAGTGCATGCGGAAGGTTGATTCCTACTCCTTCGAGAAAGACGACGAGGTATCTGCTCCAACTGATGCTGACTGTGGTGGCTGCCACTGTATATTCAGAACCAAGTCCCAGCCGATTATCCACGCTATCAGCTCTCCCATGGTGGCGTATGAATAGGTATATGCACTACCTGCCACGGGTATCATCGAGGCAAACTCGGCATAGCATAGTCCGGCAAAACAGCATCCGATGGCTGCAATGGCAAAAGAAAGTGTTATGGCAGGACCGGTATATCCTGCTGCTACTGTTCCTGTGATGGAGAATAATCCTGCTCCGATAATTACGCCTACTCCCAATGCTACCAGACTCCATGCGCCCAACACTCTTTTAAGTGTCTTTGCGCCCGATTCGTTTGCTTCAGCCTGAAGCATGGAAAAAGGTTTCTTAATAAATAATCCCATATCTTTTTATAACCTAATTAGTGATAATTGGGTGCAAAGGTACGGATTACCGTCATGAAATACAAACCTGTAGTAAAGTCTATAACGATTATTCGAGATATTTCGTTATTTTGCCGCTTATCTGAAGCAGAGATATTTCGCATATTTTGGTATCATATTCTGCCGAAAGGATACGTTCTTCTGCATCGAGCAGACTTTTTTGTGCTTCACGCATTTCAATACCTGACAAGTCACCGAGCAGGTAACGTTCTTTGGCTATTTCGTGGTTTTCGCGGGCGGCTACCAGGTTTTGACGCTCCAGATTCAACAGACGCAGGTTGTTGCGGTAGGCTTGCCACAGGTTACTCAGGTCGGCTTTCAGTCCCAGTTCTAGCTGTTCACGTTCCAATTGGGAGTTACGAATGGCGAGACTTGCATTGCGCTTTTCCCGACGGCGGTTGCCGTCCCACAGGTTGATGCCTATCGTGATACCTCCGTTCAGTCCCCAGTTGCTTCTTCGGCTGGTGGCGTTGGTTTCATATTTATTTAATGTGTAGCCATATCCGGCTTTCAATTTCACGTAGGGATAGTTGCGCGACAATACTTTTCGGTAGTCCAATTGAGCGATAGTCGTATTTTGGTCTGCCCGGAGTAGTCCGGCATTAGTCGACAGGGTGGCAGACCACAGTTCGTCATAATTCAGTGCATCATTGACTGTAATGATAGAATCATTGAGGCGCAAAGGGCGGTTGACTTCTTGCACGGCCATCAGCTCATTCAGATTGATGCGAGAAGTTACTACCAGTTCTTGTTGTTTCATGTATTGTGCGCTGTCAGCATTAAAGTCTACTTTTGCCTGTTGGTAGTCCAGTCGGGAGAAGTTACCGATATGATAGCGTTCTTCCACAATGCGCAGACGCTCTTTGGACAGTGATACGGCATACAGGAAATTTTTCAAGCGTATCTCTTGTTGGACGTAGTTATAATATTCGGCGGTCAGTCCGGCTATGAAATCTTCTAATGTGATGCGGGTATTTGTTTCGCCCAACCGTTCCAGCTCCTTTAATTGTTTATAGGTTGTGCTGATATTAAATCCGTCAAAGAGCGTCCAGTTTACGTCCAGTCCGGCTTGCAGGGTTTGGTCGTAGATGTTGCGTTCGCCGGTAGTGGTTCCGGTGCTGCGGTTTTTGCTGTCTGTGTTGTCCAATGAACCGCTGTATCCTGCCGACAGATCGAGTGTAGGCAGATAACCGGCATTGGCAAGTGTGGCATTGTTGTGGCTCACTTGCTCTTCATTGCGGGTGATGCGGATGGAATAGTTATTGGCAAGTCCTTCTTCCAGGCATTTCTTTAGTGTATAAGGATATTGTGCATATATCTCGGTTATTCCTGCCAGGCAGACACACATTACTATAATAATTCGTTTCATACGGTTTCTGTTTTGACTTTTCGGTTAGTAGAAATATAGGTATAAATAGCCGGTACGATGTACATGGTGAGTAAAGTAGAAACAAGCATACCACCTACAACGGCCGTACCCATGGCAATACGCTGGTTAGCTCCCTCACCGGTTGCAAAGGCCAGAGGAATCAACCCCAATATGGTTGAGACACTGGTCATCAGGATGGGGCGGAGACGCTGCAAGGCCGCATTTCGGATGGCGGCCATTTTGTCTTCACCCGATTCTTGTTTCAGATTGGCAAATTCTACAATCAGGATACCGTTTTTTGCCACCAGACCAATCAGCATGATGATACCAATCTGACTGAAGATGTTCATTGTAATGCCACCGGCAAACATAAAGATGAGTGCTCCCGCAATGGCCAATGGCACTGTCAGCATAATGATGAATGGGTCTTTGAAACTCTCGAACTGTGCCGCCAAAATGAGGTAAATAAGTACTAGTGCCAGTATAAAGGCAAACATCAGGCTGGACGAACTTTCGCGATAATCTTTAGAGTCACCCGAAAGTGCGGTACGGAAAGTATCATCTAAGGTTTCGGAGGCAATTTTATCCATCTCTTCCAATCCTTGTCCGATTGTTTTTCCGTCGGCAAGTCCGGCAGAAACAGTAGCCGAGATAAAGCGGTTGTAGTGGTAAAGTTTTGGGGGGGCCACAGACTCTACGAATTCCACCAAGTTATCCAACTGAATCATTTCTCCTTTATCATTTCGGATATAGATGGATTTGATATTGGAAGGTTTGTTTCGTTGCTGACGGTTGATCTGTCCTAAGATTTCATATTGTTTTCCATTCATATAGAAGTACCCCATGCGCTGTCCGCTGAGGCCGTATTGCAGTGTCTCTGCGATGTCGCGTACGCTGGCACCCATTGTGCCCGCTTTGTCACGGTTAATGTTGACTCGCATTTCGGGGCTGCTGAATTTCAAATCGACGTCAGCCATTTGGAATGTCGGGTTATCGTATACCTTGCTTAAGAACTCAGGCAACACTTTTTCCAATTTCTCAATACTGACGGACTGCAATACATATTGTACAGGCATGCTTCCCCTGCGTCCGCCGAAAGAAGATTGTTGCTGGACAAAGGCACGAGCCTTTGTTTTGTTGCGGATAGCCTTTGAGATACGTTCGGCTACTTCCATTTGGGTGTAGTTACGGTCTTTTATATCTTTCAGTGTGATACGGATATTACCACTACCGCTCGACACACGTGCCGTAACCGATTCGGCATCAGGCACAAGGGAGTCGACCAAATGATTGATATCTTCGGTATAATCGCGGATATATTCATAACTGGCTCCTTCGGCAGCACGGGTATTGATGCTGATTTGCGAACGGTCTTCCATCGGTGCCATTTCTGCCGGGATATAGCTCCATAATATGCCGATGGCAACTACCATTAACAGCGTGATAGGGATAGCCGATATACGTTTCTTTAAGAAAGTATCCAATGAACGGGCATAGATGCGGTTCATTCCCTCAAAGAACGGTTCTGTTTTGCGGTAGAACCAACTCTGCTTTTCACGTTTAACCAGTAGTTTGGTGGCAAGCATCGGGGTAAATGTCAATGCCGCAAATGAGGAGATGATGACAGAACCGGCTACAACAAAGCTGAACTCGCGGAACAGTCGTCCGCTGGTTCCTTCCATAAATACGATGGGAAGGAAAACAGCAACCAGCGTGATGGTAGTTGATATTACAGCAAAGAATATTTCTTTGGCTCCTTCGATTCCTGCTTCAAACGGTTTCATTCCCCGTTCTATTCGGATATAGATATTCTCGGTCATTACAATAGCGTCATCCACCACCAATCCGACAGAGAGCACGACGGCCAGCATGGTGAGGACGTTGATGGAGAATCCGGCAATATACATGACGAAGAAAGCTCCGATAAGCGATACCGGTATCACGATACAGGGAATCAGCGTTACACGCCAGTCGCGTAAGAACAGGAAGATAATAATGATAACCAGTATAAAAGCCTCATATACCGTTGTCTTTACCTCGTCAATGGAAGCGCGTATGAATTTGGTATTGTCAAAGCCATAGCTGTATTTCACATCTTCTGGAAGGTCTTTTTGCATCTGCTGCATGCGCTGATATACGGCATCAGCTATCTCGATGTGATTAGCACCCGGTTGGGGAATCACAACGACACCTACCATCGGAACCCCATTCATTTTCATGTAGCTTTTGATATCGGCAGGACCAAGTTCGGCGTAACCTATATCACTGAAACGGATGACATTGCCGTTTACCTCCTTTAATATAATATTATTGAATTCTTTAGCTGTATGCATCTGTCCCATGGTGCGCAATGTCAGTTCAACGGTATTTCCTTCGATACTGCCGGATGGTAATTCGATGTTCTCTTTGGTAACTGCATTTTTTACGTCTACCGGAGTAATGCCGTATCCTGCCATCTTAGTCGGGTCAAGCCATAAGCGCATGGAGTAACGTTTTTCACCCCAGATGGAAACGCTACTTACATCTGATATGGTCTGCAATTGTTCTTTTACCGTTAAGTCGGCTATTTCACTAAGTTCCAGCAGTGAACGGCTGTCGCTTTGGATGGCTACCATCAGGATGGGGACGGCATCGGCATCGGCTTTCGATACGGTGGGAGGGTCACAGTCGCGCGGCAAATAGCGTTGTGCACGGGAAACTTTGTCGCGCACATCGTTGGCTGCCGTTTCAAGATCGACGGACAATTCAAACTCTACCGTGATGCGGCATTGGCCTTGCTGACTGACGCTGGATAGGGAACGTATACCGGGAATACCATTGATATTCTGTTCCAGGGGTTCGGTGATTTGGTTCTCGATAACATCTGCATTCGCACCGGAATAGCTGCAAGTAACTGAGATGATAGGATTATCCACAGACGGGTATTCACGAACTCCCAATGTGTTGTAGCCAATCAGTCCGAAAAGTAATATGATAATCGTAAGTACGGTAGCAAGCACCGGTCTACGAATACTAAGTTCGGATATATTCATTGAAGCATTTTTTTTGTGGTTAGTTAAGAGCCTGGATTTCAACCGGCATACCTTTTCGTAATTGCAGTGTACCCGAAGTCAGGATAGTGTCACCGATAGCCAAACCCTGAACAATCTGGATTTCGGATTCGGTGCGGATGCCGACAACTACATCGGTCGGTTCTGCCACTCCGTTGCGATACACAAAGACTTTGTTCTTTCCCATTTCGGGTACAATTGCTTCTGACGGGATAGCTATTGCATCTGCTATTTCTTTTTGTTTCAACTGAATATCAGCATAGCGTCCCGGCAATAACTCTCCGTTCCGGTTAGGATAGATGGCGCGAATGTTCAGTGAGTGAGTTTCCATATCCAGACTGGATTCTGTGGCATATACTTGTGCAGGATAAGCGTTGAGCCGTCCTTCTACTCTGAAGTCCAGATTCATTCCTTTTTTTATTTCGCGTGCGTAACGTTCGGGCACGGCAAATTCAACTTTCAGCGGGCTTACTTTAGTCAGTTTGGCGACTACGGTAGTGGGAGAGGCATAAGCTCCGACACTAACCTGTCTCAGTCCGATAATTCCATCGAAAGGAGCGCGTAGTTCTGTCATGTCAATACTAGCCTTTATATTTTCAATATCGGCATTCAGGGTAGCCAGTTCTGTTTTTACCTGTTCATATGCCTCTTTACTGACAGCATCGCGTTGCAACAAGGCGTTTTGACGGAAAACACGGTCTTCTGCCAGTGGTATTTGAGCTTCCAATCGTTTTAGTTGGGCTTGCAATTGCCGGTCGTTTACTTTGGCTAATAGCTCTCCGCGCTTGACGGAACTGCCTTCTGTGAAGAAAATATCGGTAATCTTTCCGGAGGTTTCAAAAGAGAGGTTCACTTCTTCGTCAGGCACTAAGCGTCCTGTTACCAATATTTCATCAGTCAGCAAGTGAGGTGTAATGACTTGGGCATTCACCTTCAGTGTCTTTGATTTATTCTCTCTGGGCAGTGCATCGGCTGCCGTTAACTCTTCATTTTCGTGTGGGGTGAATTGATAGATGCCTAAACCGGACAGTCCGATTCCGATTGTTAATATAATGCCCCATTTAATTCGTTTATTCATGTGCTTTTCTGATATCTGATTTCCGATGAATGCAATCATCGTTGTAAAGTTAGAAAAGAAGCGCGGTGTTAAGTTTAAACGCCGCGCTTCTTTTTAATATTTTTTTTCGTTTGCCAGTTTCCACATGGCAAGGAAAGAAGCTTTTGTGATATCTACTGTTTTATTCCAGTTAATTTTTGCCACTTCGTCACCCGGTAGATGATAGTCGGGATGACCATTGGTGTGATACCATATAATAGGTATCCCTTCTTTGGCGAAACTTCCATTGTCACTTCCACCTACAGGATTGTCCCATGCACGATAATCGGGTTCCAGTTGCAGGCGGTAGTCTTCAATGTCTTTTTTCAGCCAGTCACCGAACGCGGGATGGGCAGCGGTGTAAAAGTAGACTACCCCTTTGGGCTGCTCTTCATTATTATTGCGTCCTATCATGTCATAGTTCAGATAACCTTTTATTTTCTTCAACTCGGGATAGGTCATTGTGAAGTAGCGTGAGCCTAACAACCCTTTTTCTTCACCGTCCCAGAAAGCAAAAATAACAGTGCGTTCCGGTTGCTCTCCTGTTGCCAGAAAAGCACGTGCTACTTGTAGCACAGCTGCTACTCCGGAGGCATTATCGTCTGCTCCGTTATAGATTTGGTCACCCTCCAAAGTAGGGTCATAACCGAGATGGTCGTAATGCGCGCCGATCACTACAATCTCATTTGGATTCTTCCCTTCTATCTTGGCCAGGATATTGCGCAGGTCCAGCTTCTGATGGACTGTCTTTTTCAGGGCGGCGATAGAGTCGGGGTGAACTTGCCAGCGCTTATTCTTAATTTGGCGTTCTGCATGACACACCTCAAAAGGCTGAACATAATCGTCAAATAAAGGTTGCAGGCCCATTTGTTTCAGGCATGAAATGATATAGTTACCGGCGATGCGGCCGCCTTTCCATCCGGCTTCACGACCTTCCAACTCATCGCAGGCAAGGAATTCGATATGCGCTTCGGCGGTTGCACGGTTGATGGTTTCTACTCCTTTCTGTTCCGGTGCTGTTTTCTTGGGAGAAGCAGCATTCAGGTTTGCGGCACCAATTGTGAGAAGTGCGGCTAAGATAAGATGTCTTTTCATAAAGTCATGATTGTTAATAGGCTGCGCGATATTTACCTTCTTCTTTATCTTCCAGCATATTAAGATAAGAAATATAGCGCGACTCGCTGATTAAATGTTTCTCTACTGCTTCACGAACCGCACAGCCCGGTTCATGACGATGGGTACAGTTACCGTATTTGCAGTTGGCAGAATATTCGAATATTTCTTTAAAGTAATGTCCTACCTCTTCTTCTTCCATATCGAAGGTCCCAAAACCTTTGATACCCGGAGTATCAATAATATATCCGTCTTTTCCTATAGGAAACATTTCAGAAAAAGTGGTGGTGTGCATCCCTTTATTATGGTAATCGGATATCTCTCCTGTCTTTAGATTCTTTTCCGGAAGAATGGCATTGATTAAAGTCGATTTACCTACTCCCGAATTACCGGAAAGAAGTGTGACTTTGCCTTCCAAGTCCTTTTTAATCTCATCTATACCGATATGGTTCAGCGCGGAAACTTTAAAACAGGGATAACCGATGTGTGTGTACAGGTTGATTACAGCATCCAGATAACGCAGATTATCTTCGTCATACTTGTCTATCTTGTTGAACACTAATTTGACAGGAATACGATATGCTTCTGCGGTAGCCAGAAAGCGGTCAATGAAAATAGTCGAAGTCTCAGGATAATTAATAGTGATAATCAACATACACTGGTCAAGGTTAGCGGCCAGTATATGTGATTGCTTGGAAAGATTAGAGGCACGTCGGATAATGTAATTCTTACGGTCTTCTATTTCGCTGATAAAAGCAGTACCTTCATTATTCATAATGATTTTTACGTAGTCTCCCACAGCAATGGGGTTGGTACTACGAATTCCTTTCAGTCGGAAGTTTCCTTTGATTTTACAGTCAATGAGCTGTCCGTCTTCCGTCTTTACCTGATACCAGCTGCCTGTATTTTTTATTACTAATCCGCGCACTTTGTTCTTTTATACGGTCATAATTTCTTTATCTTTCTCGGCAAGCAGTTCTTCAATCTTCGCAATGTACTTGTCGTGTACCTTCTGAAGTTTGGCTTCTGCATTTTTTTGTTCGTCTTCGGGCATACCTTCTTTTACGGCTTTCTTCAAAGCGTCAATGGCATCGCGGCGTGCATTGCGGATACTTACTTTGGCTGTTTCGCCTTCTCCTTTGCATTGTTTGGCCAATTGTTTACGGCGCTCTTCGGTCAGAGGGGGAATGCCTAAACGGATGATTTCGCCATTATTTTCGGGAGTGATACCGAGTTCGGAATCCATAATTGCTTTTTCGATGATGCGGAACATACTCTTGTCCCATGGCTTGATGGCGATGCTGCGTGCATCGGGAGTAGTTACTGCGGCTACGTTGCTGATGGGCACCATGCTCCCGTAAGAATCAACACGAATACCATCAAGCAGTCTGGTGCTGGCTTTTCCGGCACGGATATGGGCTAAGGCTTCTTCCAGATACATAACGGCCATATCCATTTTCTCTTGTGCATCGTTAATGCAAGTCTTTGCGTCTGTCATACTGTTTTTTTATTTTAAGTTATATATTATCAATACGTTGTTTTTTAGTGAAACAAAAGTAATTTATTTTTTGATTATCTGCAATATATGACAGAGGATTTATTTATAAAGTTTCCCAAACTCTGTTTTCTTTCCCCCTGATGAATAAAAAGATTGTATGTATTTGGGGACTCCGATACAGTGCGTTTCAACTATTTTGGAGTATATTTGCTGACATAATTATGGATAGAGTATGATTTCATTGTATTTGGCCCGGCATGGGCAGACGGAAGAAAACATAGCGCGTATATTTCAAGGACATTTGCCCGGACGGTTGACTGTAGAAGGGATTTCCCAAGCGGAAGTTTTACGGGATTCGTTGAAAAGGATTCCATTGGATGCTGTCGTTTCCAGTGACTTGAAACGCTGTATGGATACAGCCGAAATAGTGATGGAGGGTAGGGAACTGCCATGGGAAACAACGAGCTTGCTTCGTGAAATAGATTGGGGGAGCTGGACGGGGCTTCGCATCAAGGAGGTAGATCTTCATCACATTCCGGCAGATGTGGAAACGGAGGAGATGCTCTATCAGCGTGCCGGCTGTTTCCTTGATTATATAAAGGCGAATTATGAAGGAAAGACACTTTTGGCTGTTGGCCATGGGTTAATAAACCGTGCTGTTCAGGCACGGATTCAGGGAGTAACTTTACAGCATTTACGTAGTGTGCCCAAGATGGATAATGCCGAGTTGAGACTGTTTATGCTGTAATTGTTTAATTGATAAGTGTGCTATTGGCCTTTTATACTTCTCCAACAAATCTTTCTGAACGGAGGTGTTACCGTTCTGTGCTTATAAAGAACGAGAGTGTATCAAAATGAAACACTTCATTGCTTTTGATACACTCTCTAAATGTAATATTAATTATGTACTAAAGTACCGATACTTTCTCCTGTCATTACTTTCTTCAGGTTGCCGAGTGTATCCATATCGAATACGATAATCGGCAGGTTATTTTCCTTGCACATGCAGGTTGCGGTGAGGTCCATCACCTTCAGACCGCGGCGCAAGACTTCGTCATAGGTAATATCGTCAAACTTGGTTGCCGTGGGGTCTTTTTCCGGGTCGGCAGTATAGATACCATCCACGCGGGTACCTTTCAGCATGACATCTGCCTCTATTTCAATACCGCGTAGTGAAGAGCCGGTATCAGTGGTAAAGAACGGATTTCCGGTACCGGCTGACATGATGACCACTTCACCGTTTTCCATTGCTTCAATGGCTTTCCATTTGCTGTAGAATTCGCCGATAGGTTCCATGCGTATGGCGGTGAGTACGCGTGCTTTTACTCCGGCTGCGCCCAAGGCGGAACTCAGTCCGAGACTATTGATAACGGTTGCGAGCATTCCCATTTGGTCGCCTTTCACACGGTCGAAACCTTTTGAAGCACCGCTCAGCCCGCGGAAGATGTTACCGCCACCGATAACGATGCCGATTTGCACACCCAATTCATGAATCTCTTTGATTTGTTGTGCATACTCATTCAGACGTTTTTCGTCTATGCCATATTGTTTTTCACCCATCAAGCTCTCGCCACTCAGCTTTAATAGTATTCTTTTAAATCTTGCCATAGTGATTTATTATTTATTGTTTGGGCAAAGATAAAAAAATAATTTGATACTTGGCACTGTAATAAGAGCTGTGAATCAATTATCTTTGTATCGGATTATAAATGTGATGACTATGCAAGATATAATAAACGGACGTTGCGGTTGGTGTGGAACGGATGAGCTGTATGTGAACTACCATGACGAGGAGTGGGGCAGACTGGTGACCGATGATGATACTTTGTTTGAATTTCTAGTGTTGGAAAGCGCTCAAGCAGGGTTGAGTTGGATAACTATCCTTAGAAAACGTGAAGGGTATCGAAAGGCCTTTTGTAATTTTGATGCCGGACGGGTGGCACAAATGACCGATGAGGATGTGGAACGGCTGATGCGATTTGACGGTATTGTGAGAAATCGCTTGAAAATCAAATCGACCATTACCAATGCAAGGCTTTTTCTTGCCATACAGAAAGAGTTTGGCAGCTTTTACAATTATACGCTGTCATTCTTTCCTGATAGAAAGCCGATTGTTCATACCTTTAACTCGTTAAGTGAGATTCCGGTATCTTCTCCCGAATCCGATGCCATGAGCAAGGATATGAAAAAACGAGGCTTTAAGTTCTTTGGGACGACAATTTGTTATGCTCACTTGCAGGCTTCGGGTTTTATCAATGATCACTTGGCTGGCTGCTTTTGCCGAAAAGGATAGTAGCCTAAAATTTTTCTCCCCAACACACCTTGTAACACACCTCGAAGCAGTAAGTAGGTGATAAATGCCATCCACAGTGCATGGTTCTCCATTGTACCCTTGAATCCGTAATAAATAAGGAAGAAGCATCCTGATGCCACTATCATGGCGCGAAGCATGAGATGGGTGGCTGTTGCGCCGATGAATATGCCGTCGAGCAGGAATGCCGAAAACCCGGCTAAAGGTATGGCAAGTACCCAATAAAAATAACTTCCGGCAGTAGTGATTACTATTTCATCGTCGGTCAATAATCTCAAGAAGGCTTGTCCGCCTGCTCCATATAATAAGGTGAAAGCAAGGGAAAGGCCGATTCCCCAACCAAACAGTCGGCGCACGGTCTGATGGAGTTCTCGCCTGTTGCCGGCACCGATGTATTTACCGGCCAATGCTTCTCCGGCATACGCAAACCCATCCATGATGTATGAAAAGAGAGTGAATAGTTGCATGAGCAGTGTATTGACAGCCAGAACGACTTCTCCTTGTGCAGCTCCTGCCGAAGTGAAGAATACGGTAACGGCCACCAGGCAGATGGTGCGGAAAAAGATATCGCGGTTCACCTTAAAGAAACGGTACATGGCTGGTCGGTCGAAAAAGGAATGCCATTCGATGCGCTTTCTTAAATTGCCATAATAGCGAATCCAAAGCAGGTATGCCATCACTAATCCTGCATACTGTGCGGTTAATGTGCCGATGGCTACTCCTTCTATTTTCATGTTGAAGCCATAGACCAGGCAAAGGCTTGCCACGATATTCACGATGTTTTGAGTGATGGCAATGTACATGGGGAAACGCGAATTCTGCATACCGATAAACCATCCGGCAAAACTGTATAATCCCAATACGGCAGGCGCACCCCAAATACAGATGCGGAAATAGAGGGCAGATAGTTGTGCCACTTCGTCTGTGGTATCGATTAATGTAAAAGCTACTTTCTCGATAGGGTATTGGAGAGCTAATAAGATTAGGGCGATGAATAAGCCTACTCCCACAGAGCGTAACAACAAGCGGGTTACTTCATTTAAATCGTGTCTGCCGTATGCTTGTGAAGTCATGCCGCTGGTCCCCATACGTAGAAAACCGAATATCCAGTAAATGATATTAAACAGCATTCCGCCGACGGCTATCGCTCCTATGTAAGCGGCCGAACCAAGATGTCCCACAATGGTAACGTCTATCAGACCAAGCAGTGGAACTGTGATATTCGATACGATGGAAGGAATGGCAATCTGAAGAATCTTTTTATTTCCGTAGCTTAGTTGCATCTCTTAATATTGTTATATGATATATTGCACTTCTTTGAATGCGTATTTTCGGAGCATACCGTTTTCATCTCTCAACAGGAGGTGTCCGTCCGGTTCTATTGTTTCGAGGCTTGCTTTAAATTCTCCGTTTTCATCCCTGTAAGGATACATTCCTTTATGGCGGTATTGTGCGTTCAGATAATTGGAATGAATAGTCTCTTTGATATTCGGCTTTTGGGAAATTAATGGAATATAGTAGGAAAACAATCTTTTCAGGATACCTTCCAGTACTTCCTGCTTGTCTGTTTCTCGTCCCAGTATTTGTTTCAGTGAAACAGGGTTGGGGGCAGGGGAGACAAAATGCTCTTGGTTGATATTTACGCCGATACCTGCAATGCAACGGAGCAGATACGCTCCTTCTAATTCATTTTCTATCAGAATACCACATATTTTCTTGTCTTTCCAATAAATGTCGTTTGGCCATTTGATGCTGAAACCTTCTGTATAGGTACTTAAAGTGTCATATACGGACAAGGCGATAAGCATGGAAAGTGTGAATTGCTCACGGGCTTTTAGGGCTGAGGGATAGAGTACGGTACTGAAAGTGAGGTTCATGCCGGGGGCAGATTCCCACGAATTGCCACGTTGCCCCTTACCGGCTGTTTGTTTGTCAACCAGTAGTGTGGTAAATTCTTTGATATTTTCCCGATCGCACAGTTGCGCAAGTCGGTTATTGGTAGAGTCCGTTTCTTTTTCTTTAAGTATGGAGACTGTCGGGTTAGTCGGGCAATTCATTGTATTCTTGTTTTAGTTTACGGGTGAATTTCTTGATGACTTCTTCGTATGAATGATCTATTAAATGTAGAATCATTTTGTCGTCTATATCTCCTTTCAGTGATACTTGATTCCAATATTTTTTGTTGAAGTGATAAGCACCTTCTACTCCCGGATAATGGTCACGCAGTTCCAAAGCATAGTCCGGGTCACATTTCAGTGTAATTAAATCAGGGCATTCCAGTTTGATGCAGGCGGTCATTTTCCCCATTACTTTAAATACTAAAAAATCTTCTCCAAAAGGAAAACCTTCTGTTGTCCCTTTTTTGGCGAGGCAATAATCTCGAATTGTTTCTATATCCATATATAAATAAGTATAGTATTACCAAATAGGTGAATAGAAGGCATCGGCAATATGTTCGATTTGAAAGGGTGCTTCTTGTCCTACCACCGTTATAATGTCAAAGCGGACAGGCAGGTCGATAGCAAATTTGCGGAGATAAGCATCGGTTGAGGCTATAATATGTCGGATTTTTCTATCGTTAACTGCCTCTTCCGGATTGCCAAACCGTATGTCTTTGCGCGACTTAACTTCTACAACGATTAGCTCATTGTTGTATTTGGCTACGATGTCTAATTCTTTCTTGCCACATCGCCAATTACGATGAAGGATGGAGTAGCCTTTTTCTGTAAGGAAGTCGGCTGCTGCGGTTTCCCCTTCCTTGCCAAATTCGTTGTGTTCTGCCATTCTGTTACATTTTGCACAAAAATACTCATTTTTATGTTTTGTATTTACAGAAGTAAAGCTAATTTTGCAGAGAATATGGCAAATAACGTAAAAAAGAGAGTGAAAGTCCCCTCATCTACGCCCAAAAGAAAGCAACGTATGGTGTGCTTGATGAGTGAAGAGGAGCTGAAAATAGTGGATTGTTATCTTAAGAAGTATAAGATAACAAATAAAGCTCGTTGGCTTCGTGAAACGGTGTTGACTTTTATTCATCAAAAGATGGAGGAAGATTATCCCACATTATTCAATGAACATGATATGAGACGGTAAGGAATTGTATGGCAGATGATACTTTTTATATGAAGCAAGCTTTAATGGAAGCGCAGAAAGCGTTTGCATCGGGGGAGGTGCCGGTAGGCGCTGTTGTTGTTTGTCGTGACCGTATCATCGGGCGCGGACACAACCTGACAGAGATGTTGAATGATGTGACAGCTCACGCCGAGATGCAGGCTATCACCGCTGCTGCCAATAATTTGGGAGGCAAATATCTGAATGAATGTACCCTGTATGTTACAGTAGAACCGTGTGTAATGTGTGCCGGAGCTATAGCATGGGCACAGACAGGTAAATTGGTTTTCGGGGCTGCCGATGATAAACGCGGTTATCAAAAGTATGCACCTGATGCCTTGCACCCCAAGACTGTAGTAATCAAAGGAGTGCTTGCAGATGAATGTACTCAATTGATGAAGGACTTCTTTAAGAAAAGACGATGATAACCGGAGATAGGAGAAGAGTTATTGTTCCTCAAAATCAACATATTCTCCTTCGTCATCACCGAATATCTTCTTTTTATTGCCTTTTGACTTGTGATGTGTGTTTGAAGCTGAGTCGGTTTCAGCATAGCTGTCATTGGCATCTTGCTGTCTGTTGAAATTTTCGTGGTTGGTGTATGTATGGCTTTGATAATTGCTGCGTTTGCTGCCGCCACCAAACAATACACGCATAATATTGCCTAGAATAGAAAAGCCGATAAAGATAATCAGTAGGAAAAGAATAAGTAGAAAACTTAAAAATCCAAACATAGTAATTTCTTTTTTTTAGTATATCACGTACAACAAGTGTGCCACACGTATTGTTTACGCTCTTTTTTTAGTTAAAAGAGATAGAATGATATACCAGATAATAACGGCTGCAAAGCCGCTGATTTTGAAAATAAGCAGTAAAGGAATGCATACTATCAGGAATATATAGCTCACTTTGTTCTGACTCCATGTCAAATTCTTGAATTTTAAAGAGAACATCGGAATTTCGGCAATCAACAGTAAAGACATGATTAGCACTAAAATAAATAAGTATATCGCATTGAAAGAATCGGATATCAAAAAGGAGTGGCCACCCACTACCAAGGAACCCCAAAACAATGCATTGGCCGGGGTCGGCATACCTATGAACGAACTGCTTTGACGCGGGTCGATATTGAACTTGCCCAGTCTCAAGGCTGAGAAAACAGCTATGAGAAATGCAGTGTAAGGCATATATTCTGCTATGGGTAACAGGAAATCGGGATAATGTACTTCTTTAAATAAAGAGAAAACAATGGCGGCAGGTGCAAAACCGAATGTTATATCATCTGCCAGTGAATCCAATTCTTTTCCCAATGGTCCCGAAACTTTAAGCAGACGTGCCAACATCCCGTCGAAGAAATCAAATACTGCTCCTATGATAATAAAGGTAATCGCCAGTTCATAGTTTCCTTTAAATGCCATTACACTGGCAATACAGCCGGAAAATAAGTTGCAACAAGTAACAGTGTTGGGTATGTGGCGTGTAATACAATTTGCCATTAGGTCTTTTTTTATTTTAGTTTAGCAATGACGGTTTCGTTTCCGACGGTTGCTTGTCCCATTTTGACACATACTTCAGTGCCCAGTGGCAGGTAAACATCTACACGTGAACCGAATTTAATAAATCCCATGTGCTCGTCAATGTAGCAGTCTTCTCCTACTTCTGCGTAAGTGACAATACGGCGTGCGATGGCTCCGGCAATCTGGCGCGCCATAACGGTATGTCCTTCGGGAGTCTCGATAACCACCATGGAACGTTCATTTTCCGTGCTGGCTTTCGGAAGCCATGCTTTCATGAACTTACCATTGTGATGATCTACATGTTTTACTACTCCGTCCACCGGATACCAGTTGGCGTGAACATTCACAATACTCATAAAAATGGAAATCATTAAACGGCGGTCATGAAAATATTCATGTTCGTCCACTTCCTCGATTACTACTATCCTGCCATCGGCAGGTGCAACAACTACTTTTTCGGTATCGTGTTCGAACAGGCGGATAGGACAACGGAAAAAGTTCACCATCAGCAAATAGATGATGATACTTGCAGTTGCCAATAGATAGAACAGGATTTTGCAGTCAAATGCCCAAAATACCAATGCATTTATGCCTGCCAGTAATAGAGCACTTGCAATTAAAATCTCCGTTCCTTCTCTATGTAGTCTTATTTTCTTTAATTTCTTCAGTCGGTTCATGATATAAGAAAACCAATTATCGTGCAAAAATATACTTATTTTGAAAACCCTGCAAATAAAAGTTGTTAGAAATGCCTATTTCTGTCTCTTTTAAGATAAAAAAAGCGAATGTTGATAACTTCTTCTTTATCTTTTTGCAGGTTTTGTGAAAGCGGAGTATCTTTAACCGAATTTTTAGGAGAGAAGAAATTATGCAGGATTTTGTCCATTTACACGTCCATACCCAGTATTCTATTCTTGACGGACAAGCGTCTATTCCACGTTTGGTCGATAAGGCGATTGCTGACGGTATGAAAGGAATAGCAGTCACCGACCATGGTGATATGTTCGGTATCAAGGAATTCTTTAACTATGTAAATAAGAAGAATGGAGGAACCAACGGCGAGATAAAGGATTTGAAGAAGAAGATAGCCGGGCTGGAAAAAGGTACGGTGGAATGTGAGAATCCCGAAGCTGAATTGGCAATATGCAGGGAGCAACTGGAAGCGGCGAAGAAAAAATTATTCAAGCCTATTTTTGGTTGTGAAATGTATGTGGCACGCCGCCGTCTATTTAATAAGGAGGGGAAACCGGATCAAAGCGGTTATCACTTGGTGGTGCTTGCCAAGAATGAAAAAGGCTATCATAATCTTATCAAGTTGGTATCTAAGGCATGGACGGAAGGATTTTATATGCGTCCGCGTACCGACCGTGTGGAATTGGAGAAATATCACGAGGGACTGATTGTCTGTACGGCTTGTATTGCCGGTGAAGTGCCTAAGAATATCATTGCCGGAAAGTATGAAGAGGCTGAAGAGGCTATCCAATGGTATAAACGCGTTTTTGGCGATGACTTTTATCTGGAGTTGCAGCGTCATAAGGCCACCGTACCCCGTGCCAATCACGAAGCGTATAAACTGCAACAGATTGCTAATGAGAAACTGATAGAGTATTCCAAAAAATATAATGTGAAGCTGGTGTGCACCAATGACGTTCACTTTGTAGACGAGGAGAATGCCGAAGCACACGACCGTTTGATTTGCTTGAGTACGGGAAAAGATTTGGATGACCCCAACCGTATGCTTTACTCCAAGCAGGAATGGATGAAGACGCGTGCGGAAATGAATGAAATCTTTGCCGATGTACCCGAAGCGTTGTCTAATACGGTAGATATTTGTGACCAGGTGGAGTTTTACAGTATCGACCATGCTCCGATTATGCCTACTTTTGCCATTCCGGAGGACTTTGGAACAGAGGAAGAGTATAGGAAAAAGTACACGGAAAAGGATTTGTTCGATGAATTTACGCAGGATGAAAACGGCAATGTGGTGATGAGCGAGGATGCTGCTAAGTCCAAAATAGAAAAACTGGGCGGCTATGATAAGCTTTACCGTATTAAGCTGGAAGCGGATTATCTGAAAAAACTCGCATTGGAAGGAGCTCACAAACGCTATGGAGAAGTGCTGAGTGAGGAGGTGCAGGAACGAATCAAGTTTGAGCTTCATATTATGAAAACCATGGGTTTTCCGGGTTACTTCTTGATTGTGCAGGACTTTATTCGTGCAGCCCGTGAGGAACTGGATGTATCAGTGGGACCGGGACGTGGTTCTGCTGCCGGCTCGGCAGTGGCCTATTGCTTGGGTATCACTAAGATTGACCCTATTGCTTATGATTTGCTGTTCGAGCGTTTTTTGAATCCCGACCGTATTTCTTTGCCTGATATCGATGTGGATTTTGATGATGACGGACGCGGACGTGTGTTGAACTGGGTAACGGAAAAGTATGGTCAGGAAAAAGTGGCCCATATCATTACTTATGGTACAATGGCAACAAAATTGGCCATCAAGGATGTTGCCCGTGTACAGAAGCTGCCGTTGTCGGAGTCCGACCGTTTGTGTAAGCTGGTTCCCGACAAAATACCAGATAAAAAAATGAATCTGCCCAATGCCATTGCATACGTTCCCGAGTTGCAGGCGGCAGAAGTGTCACCCGACCCCATTTTGCGCGATACGATTAAATATGCCAAGATGTTGGAAGGGAATGTCCGCAACACGGGAGTGCACGCGTGTGGCACTATTATATGTAGGGATGATATAACGGATTGGGTTCCGGTAAGTACGGCCGATGATAAAGAAACCGGAGAGAAAATGCTGGTTACCCAATATGAAGGTTCGGTGATTGAGGATACCGGTTTGATTAAAATGGACTTCCTTGGGTTGAAGACTTTGTCTATCATCAAGGAGGCGGTAGAAAATATCAAGCACAGTAAGGGAATTGTGTTGGATATTGATGAAGTCGATATTGAAGATCCGGCAACTTATGAATTATATAGTGATGGACGGACAATCGGTACTTTCCAATTCGAGTCTGCCGGTATGCAGAAATACTTGCGTGAACTCGAACCGAGTACTTTTGAAGACCTGATTGCCATGAATGCCCTTTATCGTCCGGGTCCTATGGACTATATTCCTGACTTTATCGACCGTAAACACGGGCGTAAACCTATTGAGTATGATATTCCTATCATGGAGAAATACTTAAAGGACACCTATGGCATTACAGTGTATCAGGAACAGGTCATGCTGCTGTCACGTTTGCTGGCTGATTTTACTCGCGGTGAGTCTGATGCTTTGCGTAAAGCGATGGGTAAGAAACTGCGAGACAAGCTGGATCACATGAAGCCGAAGTTTATTTCGGGAGGTCAGAAGAATGGGCATGATCCGAAAGTGCTTGAAAAGATTTGGGCGGACTGGGAAAAGTTTGCATCATACGCATTCAATAAATCGCATGCCACCTGTTATTCGTGGGTAGCTTATCAGACAGCTTATCTGAAAGCCAACTATCCGGCAGAGTACATGGCGGCTACCATGAGCCGGAATATTTCGAACATTACTGAAATCACGAAGCTGATGGACGAAAGTAAAGCGACCGGAATCATGACCAAAGGTCCGGATGTGAATGAAAGTTATCTGAAGTTTTCAGTAAACCGCAAGGGGGATATTCGTTTTGGTTTAGGAGCCATCAAGGGCGTAGGAGAAAGTGCTGTTCACTCTATTTTGGAGGAACGGGAGAGAAATGGAGAATATAAAGATATCTTTGATTTCGTTCAGCGTGTAAACCTCTCGGCTTGTAACCGTAAGAATATTGAAAATTTGGCTTTGGCAGGTGCGTTTGACAGTTTTCCCGGCATCAAGCGTGAAGATTTCTTTGTGAAGAATGCCAAAGATGAAACCTTTACGGAAGTATTGGTACGCTATGGAAATAAATATCAAATGGATAAGGCTGCCGCATCCAACTCTTTGTTTGGCGGTGAGAACCAGATAGAAGTAGCGACTCCCGAAATAGTTCCGGCACCGACATGGGGAGATTTGGAACGTCTCAACAAGGAGCGTGATTTGGTAGGAATTTATCTTTCGGCCCATCCATTGGATGAGTATGCTGTTATCTTGGAGAATGTATGCAATACCCACATGATTGAATTGACCGATCTGGCTCCGCTTCAAAACAAAGATGTGACAATGGGAGGGATTGTGACCGGAGTCCGCGAGGGTTACACCAAGACCGGTAAGCCATATGGTATTGCGAAAATAGAAGATTATAGTGGTTCTGCCGAATTTGCTTTCTTCGGTAATGAATGGGTGGAAAAGAAAAACTTTTTCATGAACGGCATGTTCTTATTTTTAAGAGGAAAATGTCAGCCGAAGCAGTGGCGTCAGGAGGAATGGGAAATAAAGATAAACTCAATTGAACTTCTGCCTGAGGTGAAAGAAAAGATTATTGAAAAGTTGACGGTGACAGCACCTCTGTCTGCCATTGATGAAGAGATGATTGAAGAATTTACGGCTTTGGTGAAGGCAAATCCCGGTAATGCGGAACTTTATTTCCACGTACAGGATGAAGATGGACAGATGTATGTCAATTTGATGTCTCGCGTGGTAAAGATTGCAGTTCAAAAAGATATAATGACATATTTAAAGAGCCAACCAATGCTCTCCTATAAAATAAATTAGTATATTTGCGCAATTAACAGTTTAAACTATAAGCATATTACAATTATGGCACTAGAAATTAAAGATAGCAATTTTGATGAATTGCTGAATGCAGGAAAACCGATGGTAGTTGACTTTTGGGCAACATGGTGTGGACCTTGTAAAAAGATTGCTCCGGATGTTGAAGCTTTGGCTGAACAGTACAAAGATCAGGTGGTTGTCGGTAAATGTGATGTTGATGACAATGATGAATTGATAGGTCGCTTTGGTGTACGCAACATTCCTACTGTTCTTTTCATTAAGGATGGCAAGGTGCAGGACAAGACTGTCGGTGCAGTTACTAAAGCAGAATTGGAAGAAAAGCTGAAAGCTTTACTTTAATCAAAAAGAATATTCACCTCTTTAATACATTATGGCTATGGGAATTGAAGACGATTTCTTATTGGAAGATGAGGATGATGCAAAAACGATAGAATTTATCAAAAACTATCTGCCTCAGGAATTGAAGAACAAGTTCACGGATGATGATTTGTATTACATCCTCGACGTGATTGTTGACTATTACACCACCAGTGGTTGTCTGGATGTAGAGCCGGATGCGGAAGGATACATTAACATCGATCAGGATGAAATCGTGAATTACGTAGTCAAAGAAGCTGCGAATGACGGTATGGGCCCTTATGAAGCCGATGATGTGTTCTTCGTGGTGCAGGGTGAAATGGAATATGGAAATTCTTTGGGACAAGTAGACTGATACTTGCCTTTTTGATAGAACAATAAAAAAGTGAATGCGCATCTCCTTTATATAGAGGGTGCGCATTCTGTATATTATAATCGTTTTATTTCTTCTGCTACAGCTCCTTTCCCTTTGTATTTGCTCTTTGCCGTATTGAATTTGTAACGGTTATGGGTATATTCGGAACCAAATGAGAATGTACCTTCAGTCCATGGCCTATCTACTGCATAGGTAGGGCGGTTCAGGTATTCCTTTAACTTTATCATACGATACCTTGTACATTGAGGAAGAAGTAAACACCGGTGGCTATCATCATCAGTCCTAATAAAGCGTAAAATAAGCGTGCACGTTGGCGGCCTACGTTGTGGACAATAAATTGTGTATTATGTGCGGTGAAAAACCATTCCCAGTTGAGTAAGGAAGCTAGGATGGCAAGTAAACCTACCAATACGAATATTCCTTGTATAATATAATGTATTCCCATTTTTGTATAGTGTCATTGTAAGTAAGGAACACATGGCTCCTTATTATGAACTCCGCCATGGGAGTGTGTCAAAACTAAACCGGTCTATCCCATCGCCAGCTGTAGGGGCAGGGTTTGCCTGCCCGAAGACCCAAAGCAAACTGTTTCCGGGCGAGTGAACCTCGCCCCTACGAACTAAATGACAGCATTGTCCACGTTTTGACATACCCCCCCGACGAGATGATAATTATCTTTAGCTTTATCTGCTTCCCGAAGGAACTTTTTTATTCTGCTGTTTCAAAATGGATTTTGCGGCTTCCGTCTTCCAGCTCATTGATATAAACTTTCACGGCATCGCCCGGCAAAACGTCTTCTATCAACTCCGGCCATTCGATAAAGCAAAGCGCACCGCTGTAAAAATAATCTTCATACCCCATATCATATACTTCTTCCAGTTTCTTGATACGGTAAAAGTCAAAATGGTAAATCAGTTCGCCTGCCTCTTCCGAACGATATTCGTTGACGATGGCAAATGTAGGCGAGTTGATGACATCGGTTACTCCCAGTTCTTCACATACAGCTTTGATGAACGTCGTTTTACCGGCCCCCATCTTTCCATAGAAAGCGAAAACGGTGTTGTCTCCCATGGCTGCGATAAACTGTCGGGCAGCTTCGTGGATAGAGTCTAAAGAATTGATTTTGATTTCCATATGATTGTTTGTTTTAACTTCTTTATTATTTATCGGGTATGTCTGCAAAGATAAATGCTTTTCCCCACTTTGCAAAGTGCATACACCAGAATAGAGAAAAATATGATGGCGGCTCCTGAAGGAACTTGTAGTTTATAAGAAATGACCAGTCCTCCCAGGCAGCCGATGTATCCGATAGCGATGGAAAGCCAAATGATGCGCTTGAAACTGTGAGTGAACAGGTTGGCGGTCATCTGTGGCAACGTCAGCAGTGAGATGGCAAGGACAATGCCCACCATGCGCAGACAGGAGACGATGGTAAGTGCGATGAACATCATCAGCAGATACTCAAAGATGGCGACGGGAATGCGTTGCGAACGGGCAAACTCGCGGTCGAATGCTATATAGATAATAGGATTTAAGAAGAGGGTGAAAAATAGTATCAATAAGACCGAAAGGGTAGCCAGCATCCAGATATCTGTCGGCGTGATGGTAAGGATATTACCAAAAAGAAAAGCCGAAAGGTCGGGGGTGAAACCCGGTGCAAGGAAACTGAAAATGATACCTACTGCCATGCCGAATGTCCAGAAGACGGCAATGGCGGAATCTTCGCGCATATCTTTTCGCTTGCTCAGCCACTCTACTCCGAAAGCAGACAAAACGGAAAATACGGCAGCCGACAGAAGAGGGGAGATACCGGCATACAGCCCCAGCCCGATACCGCCGAAGGAGGCATGAGTGATGCCGCCGCTGATGAACACCAGACGGCGTGTCACAATGTAGGTACCTATGATGCCGCAGGCAATGCTGGCAAACAAACTTCCCAACAGGGCATGCCGGAAGAAAGTATAATGTAAAAGTTCTAATATATCCATTTGGGTTTGTTTATTAACTTTTTCTGTCGGGGCGATTCCGAGGGGAAGGGGATTATTTGAATCTCCGTTCTCCTACTATCAGGAACAGTTCGTCTTTCAATTCGTCCGGCAATTCGATACCCCGAAGCTGTAAACTGCGGCTCCATCCCGCCACTTCGTCTTCCTTGCAGGTATACATCACCTCGCGAAACTCTTCAATTTCTTCTTCACTGTATCCGTCGGAAGAATGTCCGCGGAAGCGGTCTAATTCCTCGTCGTCATAATATTCTACCTTTTTGCTTACGGCGGCCAGCAGACTTTCTTTTTCGCATATTTCATGTTGTCCGCAACATTCGGCATCCGCTTCCACTATTTCGGGCGCAGCCTGCAGTTCACCGCTTTCTATCTTCTTTTGAATCTTTTTGTTTCGTGCATAGCCTACTGCCATGGCAATGGCGGTCAGGACGATTAATCCGATAATGAGTATCCACATGTTTTTATACCTCCTTTATTATGAAACCTGCTTGTCTCAAATCTTCCCAATAGCGGGGATAGGATTTGGAGACTACTTGAGGATTGTTTATTAATATTTCGGGTAATGCCAGACAGATAGGGGCAAATGCCATTGCCATGCGATGGTCTTCATACGTGTCGATGGCAGGATGTTCTTCGGTCGTGCATCTTTCTCCTTCCCATGAGAGAACAGAGCCGTCAGTTTCATGGAGTATATACCCCAGTTTCCTCATTTCCGTTATCAGTGCAGCCATGCGGTCTGTTTCTTTGATTTTCAAACTTTGCAGGCCGGAGAAGCGGAAAGGGATATTTAGTAACGCACAAGTCACAACAAATGTTTGTGCCAGGTCGGGTTGGTTGATAAAGTCGTAATCCAGCCTTTCCACACTCTTGCCATTCTTTTTCAAAATGACGGCCTTGTCTTTGTATATGGTTTCTACTCCCAGTGAGCGGAATATTCCGGCTACTTGGCTGTCACCCTGATAGCTGTCCTTGAAAAGTCCGGGCAGCGTGACTTCCGCTTCTTTCGACAAGGCTACTATCTGATACCAGTAAGATGCGGCACTCCAGTCACTTTCCACATAGAAAGGAATGGAATGGTAGGCTTGCGGCTCTACCTTGAGCCGGTGGTCGTCTGTCCATTCCGCACGAACACCGAAATCGTTCATCAGTTGCAAAGTCAGGTTGATGTAGGGGCGTGAGATAATATCGCCTGTCAACCGGATGGTCAGTCCGTTTGTCAAAACGGGGGCTATCATTAATAAAGCGGAAATATATTGGGAACTTACGTTGCCGGGAAGACTGATAGTGTCTTTTCTTAATTCCCGCCCTGTGATGCGTAATGGGGGGAAGCCGTCATTGGCTACATATTCTATATCTGCACCCAATTCGCGTAAAGCGTTGACCAGCACTTGTATCGGACGTTGCTGCATACGCTCCGTTCCGGTGATGATTCGTGTGCCGGGTGTCACCGATAAATAGGCAGTGAGAAAGCGCATGGCTGTTCCGGCAGCCATAATGTCGATGGTTTCTTTGTCATCGTTCAAAGCGCGTATCATTACCCGGGTATCATCGCAGTCCGATAAGTTTTCGGGATGGTGTGTTCCGTTGCCTAATGCATTGATGATAAGTGCACGGTTACTGATACTCTTGGAAGAGGGTAATTGGATAGTTGTATGTATCTTAGCGGGTGCCGTTACTTTTATTTGCATCATACCTTATATATAATAATGTGTATCGGAGTGCAAAGTTAGGAATATTATCTTAATACTTGATACGTTGGAGGATAAAAAGAATGTTCTTTTAAGGAGAAGGGGAACCGGAGCGGGACGGAGCAAGAAAATCGGGCGGAAAGATTCCGCCCGTCAGTATAATGCTTTTCACAAAGCTCCCATGCTGATAATTTATAGTAAAGTTAAGCTATAGTAATGCCGGTATCCAGGTAAACATCCTGAATGGTGTGAAGCAGTTCTACTCCTTCATTCATTGGTTTCTGGAACGCTTTGCGACCGCTGATAAGTCCCATGCCTCCGGCGCGTTTGTTCACAATGGCTGTGATGACCGCATCTTTCAGGTCGGAACTTCCATGTGATTCTCCACCGGAGTTAATCAGCCCTACACGTCCCATATATCCGTTGGCTACCTGATAACGGCAGAGGTCGATGGGATGTTCGGAAGTCAGTTCTGTATAAACTTTATCGCTGGTTTTGCCGAACTTGATAGCTGTGAATCCGCCATTGTTGACCGGAAGTTTCTGCTTGACAATGTCCGCTTTGATAGTGACTCCCAAGTGGTTGGCCTGCCCTGTGAGGTCGGCTGCCGCATGATAGTCCACACCGTCTTTCTTAAAGTCATTATTGCGGAGATAACACCATAAAATGGTGGCCATACCCAGTTCGTGTGCATATTCGAATGCTTCGGCTATTTCGACCAACTGGCGGCGGCTTTGTTCAGATCCGAAATAAATAGTGGCGCCTACAGCTACCGCTCCCATATTCCATGCTTCCTTGACCGTACCGAACATCACTTGGTCGTAGGACGTGGGATAGGTCAGCAGTTCATTGTGGTTCAGTTTGACGATAAACGGAATTTTATGGGCGTATTTGCGAGCTACCGCGCCCAAAACTCCGAAAGTGGAGGCAACTCCGTTGCATCCGCCTTCAATGGCCAGTTTGACGATATTCTCAGGATCGAAATAAAGAGGATTCGGAGCGAATGAAGCTCCGGCAGAATGTTCGATACCCTGGTCTACAGGGAGGATGGAAACATATCCGGTGTTGGCCAGTCGTCCGTGTCCCAATAAAGTTTGCAGGCTGTTCAGCGTGCGGATATTTCTGTCCGAATTAATCCACACCTTGTCGATGGTATCGGCCGAAGGCACATGGATGAGTGACTTATCTATTGTTTTACAAGTATGGCCCAGGTAATATTCGGCCCGGTTGCCAAGTAAATCTATTATTTTATTCATAAAGTAATTGTTGTTAAAGTTTGGTTATTTCTTTTTTCCTTGATTGGCCACTGCTTCCATTAGCTTCTTTATCTCTTCCGGATCTCCCAGAAAATAGTCATTCTTCAGATTCAATTTATCATCAAATTCAAAGACATAAGGAACGGCAGTCGGGAGGTTGAGGTGTACAATCTCTTCATCGGGAATGTTTTTCAGATATTTAATGATACCTCTCAGGCTGTTGCCGTGAGCCACTACCAACAGTTCGTCTTCCGTTGTCAGAGTGGGGAAGATAATACACTTCCAATAAGGCAGAATGCGTTCGATGGTATCTTTCAAAGACTCGGTGCGGGGCAAGTCGCAGTCGGGAACTTTCTTGTAGCGGGTCTCGCGGATAGGATTGCGCGAATCGCTTTCTTCCAATGCATGCGGTGCCACATCAAAACTGCGGCGCCATATCAGGACTTGTTCTTCTCCGTATTTAGAAGCTGTCTCACTCTTATTCAAACCCTGCAGCGAGCCATAATGCTTTTCGTTCAGGCGCCAGCTTTTTTCTATGGGAATCCAATCCAAGTCCATTTTGTCGAGCACACAGTTGAGTGTCTTGACAGCCCTTTTCAGGAAAGACGTATACGCCTTGTCAAAGTGGAATCCCTCTTCCTTCATCAGTTCGCCGGCTTTGTGGGCATCGGCTATTCCTTTCTCCGTCAAGTCCACATCCGTCCAGCCGGTGAATCGGTTTTCTTTATTCCATGTACTTTCTCCGTGCCGGAGTAATACTATTCTTTTCATATTCGGTTCTCCTTTCTTGTTACCTTAAAATCGTATGGCTGATATCGGCAAAGTTACTTGCCATTATTTTCATAATCAATACCTACTGATTATGAATTTAACAATGGCGGAGAACGATTTGTTTACTCCCGGTCACTAAATTCAAAGGAGAGTTGCTCCCATCTTTCCTTTTCCACCGTCCCTTCTCTCTCTTCCTTGGGGTTGGATACGGACAGACCGATGAGGCGGATGGGATGATTGGAATAGTCTACTTCTTTCAACAGTTGTTTGGCGAGCGGCAGTATCTTGTCGAGGGTATGCAGTTCATGCGGTCGGGTGATGCTGCGCGTGATTTGGCTGAAGTCGTGGAATTTGATTTTCAGTGTCAGTGTATTGCCGGCAAAGCCGTTGCGCTTGAGACGTTCCACCAGTTCGGTGGTCACATGGTAAAGTTCAATGATGGCAGACGAAGGGATGGAAATATCTTTTTCCAATGTATGTTCACACCCCACGGATTTTCGGATGCGTACAGCTTCTACGGGGCGCAGGTCTATTCCCCGGGCAAAGTCGTAATAAAGTTGTCCGGCTTTACCGAATTGGCGTGTCAGCATTTCAAGGGTACAGGTCTGTAATTCCCTGCCGCTATGTATGCCGATGGAATGCATCCTTCGGGCGGTGACAGGCCCTACTCCCCAAAAAGATTCGATGGGCAGCCGGGAGATGAATTCCAAAGCCTGGTCGGGGTGGATGGTGCACAGTCCGTCGGGCTTGCGATAGTCGGAAGCCACTTTAGCCAGGAATTTATTGTATGACACACCTGCCGAAGCTATCAGTCCCAATTCTTCGCGTATTTGCTTCTTTATTTCTTTGGCAATGTCGACCGCCAAAGGGATGTCGGTCTTGTTTTCCGTCACATCCAGAAAAGCTTCATCCAGCGAAAGAGGCTCGATGATATCGGTATAGGTGTGGAAGATTTCGTGTATCCGACGCGATACTTCTTTATATACATCCATTCTGCCGTGCACGAATATCAATTGCGGACACAGTCTTTTTGCCTTTTGGGACGACATGGCCGAACGCACTCCATAGCGGCGTGCCTCGTAACTGGCGGCAGCCACTACGCCCCGTTCTTCCGCATGGCCCACAGCCAACGGCTTCCCCCGTAGTTCCGGATTGTCTCTCTGTTCGACGGAAGCATAAAAGGCATCCATATCGATATGTATGATCTTACGTTCGGACATATTTTGACTTTGCGTGGCAAAGGTAGAAAAATATATCTGTAATTTAAGGGAAAGACATGGAAGAACTACTGTTTTAATAGTGCTTCTTCTTTATGATATTGTGTATTCGGCAACGTACATTTACCGGATTTTCTTCATCATTTATAAATGACATTGAATTCGTAAATGGATGGCGGTGCAGATGCTTTCAATATGTTCAGGCGTATTTGTGAAGTGCGGTAACTGTAAGGGAAATGAATGACCTTACAGTCGCCCATGGGGACATCCGAACGGTAAATAGTTTCCCACTCCCCGTCTTTCCATATTTCTATCTGATAGTCCTTGATGCGGTTTGTTCTGTAGTTGGAGAAACCGTCTGCTCCGTTTTTGACGTCGCAATATTCAAAGATGCTGATTTTATTGAAAGGTTCTTTTTCGTCCAGCGTCAGGCTCAATGTCGCTACCGTGTCAGCGGCTGCCCATCGGGTTTGCATACCTCCGTCTGTGGCAAACTGTGCACCATATTTGTCCTCGTCATTGCCATAGGTGGAAGAGGCAGTTACGTTGCTGTTCAGTGAAATGAACTTTCCGTTACGCGGCAAAGGCTTCCCTTTTTTAATACCTAACCGTTTGTTTAGTCCGATAATGGTGTTGGCTTCATGTTCGCGTATGCGTCCGGTTTGGTCGGGCGGAATGTTTACCACCAGTGTATTGTCATTGTCGGTACACCAATAAAACAGTTCTTCCAGTTCATCCAAATCGCGGACAGGCATAATGGATGACTTTTGGAACCAGTTCCATGCTTTGCTCAGGCAAAGGGTATGTTCAAAAGGCAGATAATAAGATTTGCCTTGATGCAAATATTGCTTTTTATCGGCTTTGTGGGCAATTTTAGGGTCCCATAAACGGAAATCGCTTGGAAAGTATTGGAACGTGTATTTATTGTCCACAATCATGGAGTCGGGGAGTGCGAATTTGCGTTCTCCTTCTTTCAGGACAATGGTGTGATTGACCCCTACGGCACATGTGGGTTGCAATTTCTTGATATGTGAGTAAATGCGGGGCAATTGCCACTCTTCCGGTTTCTTGTCCCATCCTCCGTCGAACCATATTTCCTGCACCGGTCCGTAATGGGTCAGCAGTTCGGTCAGTTGATTCTGCATATAGTCAATGTATTTGCCAAAATCTTTCCCTTTGTATAAGGGTTCGTGGCGGTCCCACAATGAATAATAGATGGCAAATTGCAGACCGTATTTTTTGCAGGCTTTGGATACTTCACCCACCACATCCGTCTTGACGGGTGAGGAAGCCACATCGTAGTCGGTATATTTGCTGTCCCACAGGCAGAACCCGTCGTGATGCTTGGTGATGAGCAGAACATAGCGGAAACCGGCATCTCTGGCCACCCGTACCCATTGGTCGCAGTCCAACCGGGTCGGGTTGTAGGCGCTGACGGGGACAGTGCCGTCCGACCATTCGTCTCCCGAAAACGTGTTCACTCCAAAATGTATAAACATTCCGTATCCACGTTTCAGCATGGCTTTTTGAGTCTCATTCGGAGTATCCGAAGGGGTGATTTCCTGAGCGTATGTACACACTGTTGCAAATAGCAGTGTGAAAAAGAAGATAAACTTGTGTGCTTTCATGTAACTAAATATTCTATTTTGTTTTGTTTCCCAAAAGTATATCTTTCTTGCTAAATAGGCTAATATATAATAAGAAAAATCAGCTCTTCTTTTGGTCTTGTTTATCTGCCGGACTGTTTACCTTATCTTTTGCCGGATGGAAAAAATGTATCACATGGGATTTCATTGCCACGAGTTTGTTTGTCAACGCACTCATCCACTCTGTCGGAAAGAATGGGTTTGTGTGTTCCTGCCCTCCCCATATCTTCTCCATTTGTTCGAATATGCTTTGAAGTGTTTTTATACGCTCTTCGTCACATCTTTTTTGATCTTTATATACCTTTACGATTTGCTTGTACAAGTCGACTACTTTTGTATAGCTTTCGAGTTGGGCTGTCAATAGTTGGTTGCGATAACAGCTGTCTTCGTATTTCGAGGCTAAATTGTGAATCCAAGAGCGGGACTGTTTGTTAAGTTTTGTAATGGCACTTTCCAATATGACAAGGACGGTGCTTTCATTCACTGACATTAGCCGGGCAATAGTATATATATCGGTTTGGTTGGCAAACGCAAGGAATACTTTACGTTCGTTTTCTCCGAGCAACATGCTCAGTGCATGACTGACAATCTCGTTGACGGCTATAACCTGTTTGCTCAGTTTTTGTGTAAGGCCTCTTGTTGTGCTGTCCGTTTTCAATTTTTTCTTAGAGCGAAGCGCTTTTTGCAGAACATTTACCGGCGAGTCCTTTTGAGTCAGTTGCTTGAGCGCAAATCAGGCTGTCTTCATCCACAAGAATTACACCTGCAGCGTCGGAATAAACTACTTCGTGTGTTTCGAGTATATGAAGCATTTCTTTTTGGGAGATGCCATATTTTTTCATCAGTATTCTGATTCCTTTCCAATTAGTTATATTGCTGTTTTTTAGGTTAAGAGAGGATAAAATAAAGATATAACTATTTAAGGAAATATTGTCTTATTTAGATTAAAAACTTTCTGTTTTTTTGAAGAGTTTGCCCGAAGCTGGAATACATGGCGTTTGGAACTCCCTAAGTCGTTCCATTAGTCGGAGTAAGCGTTTTCATCCTTTCGATTATGCCTTTCTGTCCGTCAGATTACTACAGTCTTCGGCAGTGGACTGTATAGTCCGTTACTGTAGACCGTACAGTCCATTGCAGTAGACTGTACAGTCTGCCGTCGGAGACTGTAATAATCTTCCGTTTAAAAGGCCTTGGCTGACCCTACGAAACGGCTTACTCTTCCCTTTGTTTGTGATATATTATAAAGAAATAAAATAATATATTAGGCTGTTGCTGAAAAGAATCTGCTAATATCTCGAATTGTACAAATATAGATTATTTTTGTGTTATCAAAGAACGGTTATATGAATGTATAATTTGAAAAGGAATGTCCCCTAAGTTATCCGAAAGTGGGCCCCCAAAGTGTAACAAAAAGTAATTGCTATAAATGAAAAGGAGCTAAGTCATTGACTTAACTCCTTGATATTTACCAGTCGGGGTGACTGGATTCGAACCAGCGACCACACGCCCCCCAGGGGCTTATTTTATGATATGCATATTTTGTATTTATTTGATTTTCAGTATGGTTTTTATTGATTACCAACTATTTAATTTCTATAAATTTTCTTCTGTTTTGATGGTTTTTACTCAAAATGTTGTAGATTTGTTGTAGGAAAATAAATATAACACCTATATCTATGGCAACATATAAGTTTATTCTGTTTGCGGGTAATGAACGTAAAGATGGTAGTTTCCCTGTTTCTATTAGAATCACTAAAGAAAGAAAAAGTAAGTTAATACGAACTGGATTGGTTTCAACAAAAGAGCAGTGGAATGAATCTGATGGTCGATTTGTTTCTGATAAGAGAATTGTACCTAAATTTAAAATATGGAATGCAAGATTATCTGAAATAGAAACTCAGATTAATGAAATATTTCGCAACTTTGAAATAGAAAGAGTTGATTGGACTTTAAATCAGTTTGAAGAAGCATTTTTGAATAAGGCCTCAAAAGGTAAAGTAAAGGATTATTTCAATAAGACAATAACTACGTTAAAGGATACTGGTCATGTGGGAAATTCAGTTTGTTATAGTCGTACTTTACATATGCTTGAATTGTTTGATAGTAAGTTTGATAAGAAAGTGTTTTCTGAAATAGACATCAAATATGTAAAGGCTTTCGATGTATTTCTTCAGAAACGGGAGTGTAAAGGAAATACCCGGAAATATTATTTCAAAGCTCTGCGTGCAATTTTAAATAAGGCTATACAAGATCAGGAGGCTTCTGAAGTCACCTATCCTTTTGGAAAAGGAGGTTTTAATATCTCTGCCTTGGAAGAAGAAACAGCAAAGCGCTATTTGCCACATGAAGATATGGATAAACTGAAACATACTGTTGTTAAAAGTCATGCTCAAGAGCTTGCAAGACGTTTGTTCCTATTTTCTTATTATTGTTATGGAATATCGTTTATTGACGCTGCATTGTTGACTAAAAACAATATAATCCGTTATAATGGTGGAAGCTATATTGTTTATAAACGAAATAAGACAAAGGAAGCAAAGAAAGTAAAACCTATTCAGATTAAGATAACTTCTGAAATTCAGGAATTGATGGACTGGTTTGCTTCTAATACAATTTTGGTAGAAGATTATTTATTACCAATCGTTTCTATTCCAGGATATAAAGGAGAACAATTATATAATCATATTCGTAGCCGTTTTGGACGTAATAACAAGAATTTGGCTAACTTAGCGCAGGCTTTAGGGATTACGGACATGAAGCTGACCAGTTATGTGAGTCGTCATACAATGGCTATGACTTTACAGGACAATCAAGTACCACGTGAAGTTATCTCACAGATATTAGGTCATAGTGATTTGGCAACGACCAATACTTATTTGGATAGCTTTGCCAGTAGCGTAATAGACGAAGCGGTAAAAGTATTATAAAGGAAATAGTATGTTATCAACAGATAGAATAAAAGACTTGCTTTTACATGGCGAGAATAGGCAAGTAGAATTTAAGAAATGCACGGATAAGGTTTCGGCTTCCGTGTATGAAACGGTATGTTCTTTTCTGAATGCAGAGGGAGGATATATCTTTTTAGGAGTGGATGATGATGGGGCTATATTAGGAATTAACCCTAAATGCGTAACAGATATGATCAAAAGTATTATCAATACGCTGAATAATCCTGAACTGTTTCTTCCTCCAATGCCAATCACGCCAGAGCAGACAGAGATAGACGGTAAGATTATCCTGTATCTGAGTGTGCCGGAGAGTGAACAGGTGCATAGATATAAGAACCGTTTTTACGACCGTTGGGGTGATGCAGACAATGATGTGTCAAAGCATACTTATCTGGTTAAGAACATGTTCATGCGAAAAGAAAAGGAATCTTCCGAGAATGAAGTATTTCCCGATGTAACATTGGTGGATATGGATGAAGAATCGTTCAAGATTATGCGTAGCCATATTTCTATTCATAACTCCAATCATCCGTGGTTGAGTATGACAAATGAAGAATTCCTGAAAAGCCTGTTCTGGGGTAAGCAACGGGGAACAAATAGGGAAGGATATAAGTTGGCTGCTATTCTTTTATTTGGCAAGGAACAGACTATTCTGAACTGTTGCCCGTGGCATCGTACGGATGCCATTTATCGTAGCGTGTCTTACGAGCGTTTTTTGCATCCGCTTCCGACTGACCCTGATATTCGTTATAATGACCGGGATATGATATGCGTAAATCTGATTCAGTCATATATTCGTTTGTTGAATTTCGTGCAACGCAACATGCCTGATAAGTTCCGTTTAGCGGATAATGGAATAGACCGTTTGGACTTACGGGTAATGATATTCAGAGAAGTAATCTCGAATACACTTCTGCATCGTGAGTATATCAGTTCATATACCAATAAGTTCCTTATATTTCGTGATCGAGTAATAACAGAGAATTGGACGAAACCTTTCCAAACAGGGGATATAGATATAAATGACTGGCGTACCCGTACAAAGAATCCGCTAATAACAAAGGTATTCCGTGAAATGAAATGGGCAGAGGAACTTGGTTCCGGACAGAAAAATATTCGGAAATATGCTCCGTTATACTTTGAAAACTCTGAGATAGAGATTCGTAGTGGAGAGGAGTTTGTCTTTTCCATTACCTATCGTGACCCTAAAGAGTTTGAGTTTGCAAAAAATATTCAGACTGGTCAGGACCAAGTCGGGACTAAGTTGGGACCAAGTTGGGACCAAGTTGGGACTAAGTTGGCTCTAAGTCGGGGAGAAATACAGACAATTCTTAAAACTTGTATATCGGAAAAGTCTCTAATGGAAATTATTATTTTGCTGCATTTTAGTAATCGGACTAAATTTAGGAATAAATATATAAACCCTTTGATTGCAGAAGGATTGTTGGCAATGACTGTTCCTGATAGGCCTAACAGCCGTTTGCAGAAATATTATACTACAGAAAAAGGAAAACGACTATTATGCCAAGACGGAAGCAATTAATATTCAAGATTCAGGATTTGAAGTGTGCAGTTCATATCATAGAGGAGTTATCCAAGCTGCCTCAATTGAATAATTTTGATATGAAGTCTATAGAATTGACGATTAAAGAAAATAAACCGGCTCCACAAATATTAAAAAAGGATGTAGATACACTTGTTGACCGTCTACAGCGTGGATTTTCTGCAAATAAGCATAAATTGACACAGTTGAACGGTTATTATTTGATAACAAATATTCATCTTTCAAAATGGATGAAAGTTACTCCTGCAACTGTGAACAAGTGGCTAAAGGATGGTCTGATAAAATATAGTGAGAAATCATATGATAATCTTAAGTTTTTTGATGTAAATGAGGTTATTTCTCAACTTAGAAAACAAAAGCAATAATTTTTTATCATCTATATAATAGTTGCAATTTGATGCCATTTTAAGGACTTTTGATGACAACTCCTTGAAATGGCATTTTCATTTGTCTTTAAATGACGATTTTTGTCATTAAATGTCATAGCTTGTATATATGTTTTCCTGTTTGAATACTATTTGTTTTTATAATTTCTTTGTCTTGAAACCTCTGAAGTAATAGGGGTAAAATCGAGTAGTTAATCCGCAAAATGTTTGATTATGGCAGGTATTATAGTTGCAACAGAAGAACAAATTGAAGAAATCGTATTCAGAGCTATTTCAAAATATTATTCAGGGAATAATAAAGAAACAATTTCATCTGGATTACCTGATACTTTGAATTTATCTAGTGCATTGAAGGTATTGGATGAGCATGGATTTCCTACTTCTAAAGCTAAGCTGTATAAAATGACTTCACTCGGACAGATTCCTTTCATGAAGTATGGAAATAAACTGGTTTTTTCTCGTAAATCTCTTGTAGAGTGGGCACACAAACAGTTAGTGTCTGGTAGTACAGATAAAGTATAATCTGGTATAAGTATTCATAAATGTAATAAACGTAGATAAATTGGATTAATTAGTAGGAAAGAAAGGAAATTCAGTATATTGATTCTTATTTAAATTGGAAACACATTATTCAATTGTATCAGATATCAATGTTGTTAACCTGTTATCAATTCTGCATTTCAAAGTTTACACTTCTGGTTTACACTAATATGAAACAGGTGAAATTTATATACTTGATTATCAGTATATAATGCATTTTCAGGCATTATCTGAAATTAAGGCATACTATTTTCACTACTATAAGTAAATACTCTTAGAGTGCGCACAACGGGAGTATCGATTTATTCACTTAAACATTGGAATTATGTCATATATAGATAATGAAGTACTCGAAAGGTTGATAGGAACAATGGTAGAGGGGTTTGCCCGCATTGAAAAGAAACTTGACCAGATGAACCGTCTGAAAGAATGTATGAACGGGGATAAACTGCTTGATAATGTGGATTTGGCAGAACTCCTTGGGGTGTCACAAAGAACTCTGGCACGTTACAGGCAAGAGGGCAAGATTAAATATTACTCGGTTGAAAAGAACGGGAAATCATTCTATCTCGCCTCGGAGATACAGAGTTTCCTTCTCCAGCGAAGTAAGAATATAGTAAATAATAAGTAGCAAATAGAATAAGTGGCCATTTCTTGATAAAAATGATATGGTCACTTATTATTATATCGGAATTACGGTGCTTTCAATATCTCTCAATTAACATAGACGCAGTGATACAGACTCTTTCTTCCATTGAAAATCCACAGCAAGTCATTGTTGATATGTGCCAATATAGGGTTGATAAACAGATTCAGCTTTGGCTTTTGCGAAGGAACTGTTAGTTACTGTACCTATCCCCTAATATCTGTATAGTTCTCTTTTTCCTGTGATGGTATTCATTTTATGCATGAAATGTGTTTCTCTGAAGAAAGTTGAAAGACTGACATATTTTGTTTATCAGTTTATTTGTAGATGAATTTTTTTTTATGACTTTTGCACTCAAAACATTAAATATACAATAATTTGCAAATAAAAAATAATTATGTTGGAAGGATATATTGAACTTTTTGAGTTATGTATTGCAATGGTGACAGCATTGTTGGGATTGGCATATCCATTATTTATTGATAAGATAAATCAAATGTCAGATAAATATAAAACACGTAGAATTTCTGAAAAATTTAAAAATGAAACTGCATATTGTTGTTTCAACATTTTAATAGTTGTTTGTATTGTGGAATTATTTGTATTTCCAATTATAATAATAGCTTATGATACTGATTATTGTAATCAGTTACTGATTACAATTCAAGGAATTTGTGTGTTTACCTTATCTATAATTATGGTTAGATTATATCATCTTATACAAACGTATAATGATCCTTTTCGTTTTTTCAATCGAATCAGAATTAATGAAACAAGTGAGAATCTTATTGCAGATTTACAGATCTTAATTCGATATGCTTCTAATAATGAGGTTGAAATGGATTTGTATAATGATGCAATGCAGGAACTCAGTACACAAATTTTAAATTTTCAAGAAGAACAATTATTAATCTATCAACAGCAAAACTCAAACAATGAAGAATACTAATAGATCTCCATTTATATATCCAGTTTATATAGTCCAAGTGCTCAATCAACTAATGGAAGATAGTGTAAAGAATCGAAATGGAATTCTCAGTAAACGAGCAGATATTGTTGAGATACTATATAATCAATTTAATAACTTTCCAATTACAGAACAAGTTTATCAAATGATGTGGGTTTGGATAATTAAAATGCTAAATGCTGGTCATTACGATTGGATAAAACAATATTGGAATATTGCTAATCAATATTGTACTTTCAAATTAGAATATTCTAATAAAAAAGATGAAAAGAATAAATTTTTGGAATTCCATATTATGGTAGGTGTATTGTTGTTTTATAAGAAAAGCTATAATTTACTACAACATATATTCAATTTTACAAATACTTTACCGGCAAAATATCCTTTGATCCCTAGTACATTTTCTCAGATTTTTTATATTTACGAAGAATTATCCGAAAAAAACAAACGCATGTATTTGTTAAATTATCATATGTCTATGGTTTTTGAAGGTGCAGGAGAAGAGAATAAAATAGAAGGTCTTCTTGTTAATTATCTTGCGTTGCTTATGATACGTCTGTATGATGTAAATGATTATAACATTACCTATAGTAATCCGTTAGATACTCCAGCTACTGGTAATACAATTGAAGAAAACGACAATAAGATTGAATTAGCTAATATACTTATAGAACGTATTAAAAGAATCACTGATGATCAATTAAAAGAGTGTGGGTTAAGTACAATGAAGAATCAACGAGTTGTTGTTGATTTGCTTAAACAATATATAGCTCAATGTTCTCAAAAAAATAATGATTTGAAGCAAAATTCAGATATATCAAAAGATAAACAAGAATTGATTAAAGCGTCTTTGATAGATTCGGTAAAAGAATATAAGCCTCAATTACCCCAAAGTAGTAAACAGGAGGTAGAGGAGAATGATAAAGAATTTACTGCATCACAGAGTGTTAAATTAGATGAATATCTAATTCTTAATAGCCATTCAGCTATTAGTTCTAATTTAGGTGAAGCTTTAATCAATGCTCTTAATTCACAGGTACAACAGTTTTATTGTTATCAATTCTCACTTAATAGTGCGCTCAAGAACTATACTATTCCTTATCGTGATTTTAGTAGAGCCATGAAACGACTTTCTATATCTCCTAAATATGTATTATTGGCAATGGGAATACCAACTCATTTTTTTGATGAAGTAGAAGGATTTATACGTGAGAATAATGCTATTCATTATAATAAAAGCGATGTTTATGAGATACCCTCCAATAACGAAACATCTATTTTAATAATGAAAAAAGAGGATATTCCTTGTTATAAATTTAGGAAATTGACAGATACAACATTAACAGAAATAGAATCTACAAGGTATCTATTCTCTAATGTTGATTCTCTTACAAAAGAAGAACCTATATTAACTGTTAAACAAGGTTTTTCTATACATATGCCACAGAAGTTACGATATATTAGGTTACAGGTTGCGTATCATTTAGAATCAGATGAAATGCTTATACAAAAAGTAGAACCAATAACAAATAATATTATATAAATTATGGATACTGAAAGATTAAAAAAACGGATAAAAGAGAATTGGCTATCTGGATTATTGACTTTTATAATAGTGGTTGTAGGAGCATTTATGGGAGTTTATTGTGCACGCAGATTACCAATAGAACAGGAAAAAGTTCATAAAAAAGACACTATTTATATTAAACGTTCAATTACGGATTCTCTGTTATTAGATATATCTTTTCAGCTTAAAAAGATAGAAGAGAAATTACAACCTAAAAAAGTTTATATTCAAAAAAGAAAATCTAAACCATGTGATACAATCAAAATAGATGCATCTATACATATTGATCAAAAGTAAATATTATGAATATATCAAATAGAATAAGTGACCGTATTCTGATGGAAAGATGATATATACGGTCACTTATGCATTATACCGGGATTGCGGTCACTTTCAATGTCTCCAGATTGACATAGGCACCGCGATACAGTGTCTTTCCTTCCTTGAACATTCTCCATAATATGTCACATCCGATATGTGCCAGTGTAGAGTTAATGAACAAATCCTGTTTTTCCAGAGCTTCCGCCAGAGAACAGCTTGGTCCTGATTCTTTTTCCTTGAATTTTGCATAGTCCACTTCCTCGGTGATGACATTCATTTTAGGCATGGGAATATATTCCTGTGAAGAAGGTTGGAGAACTTTCTCGCGTACTGTCCCGATGATGACCTGCCCTTTTGTTTGGCTGTTCCCGAAATCCATCCAGTATATGGGAGCGGAATGGTCACTGAAGTTTTCTTTGCTGACTTTCTTCAAGAACTTCCAAAGCGTAAGACGTGAACGTATATTGTCCGTGCAGGTAATAAATATGTTGGCTGTATCATATCCTGAAAATTTCTTCGTGGGAAAACATTTCGGTTCGGCAGTCCATGCGTATCCGAAGAAACGGTTGATGCGTGTGACTAGTGATACGGATTTGTTCAGTCCCAGTTCCGTCTCACTGAAAAGCTGGCGTCCTATATTGGCCTGGCTTACTGTGTCGGGATCGAAGACAGTGACATGCAGTCCCGGATGACCTAATGCTTGAAGTGCCATGTTCATGCGTGCCAGATTGGTTATCACTTGTGAGCCGGTACCTCCGGCTCCGATGACGAATACCGTTACCGGATGACGCGGATTGAGCAGGTAGCGGTCGGTAAAATGTATCTTTTTCATGGAAGTATGTCTTTAAGTTTTTTATTCATGGGCTTGAGTTCGTTCATGTCGAACGGATTGTTTCTTATGTTCTCGGTGACGATGACAAGATTTGAAACTGTAGGATTCACATTTCCTCCCAGATGGGAGAATTCAGTCAGCCAGAACCGTTTTTCCCAGTATTCCAGCAGGGAAAGAAAAGTCGGGTTCTGTGGCTTTTCCAAAGAACAGCTGCCAAGGCAGACACTTGATCCGGTCACGTTGAAGAATGGGGCACGGAACAGCGGTGTCGTTTCCACCGGACGTTTTCCCTTGAAGGCGAACACGTCCATGCTTCCGTTTTTTACCTGGTAGACAATTCCCGGCAGATTAAATATGCCGTCCTGTATATTGAGGTCTTTGTGAAAGAACATCTGTCTTTTTCCGGGCGGATTGTACCAGATATATTCTTCCTGTCCTTTTCTCGGATTGCAGGCCAGCATATTATCGGGGACTCTTCCTGCAGGTATCCCGCTCATTTCTTCCGTATAGGATTCCAGCAGGGTATTCATGAATTCGTATGTGACGGGGATACCTGCCCCCATCTGTCCGCTTTTTCCGATGGGACGCAATTCTATGAAGTACCTGGTGTCAGAATTTCTACTGTCTTCATATTTGTAGGCTATGATAGCAGCTTTCGGCACCATCATTTTCTGTATGTTCTGGGTCAGTTCATTCATGATGTTTATAAATTATAGGTAACATGTTCTACAAATTTCTCAAACCATTTTGAGAACCGTTCCGGATAATTCTCTGGTCTGAACAGCTTTTCAGTTTCCGGTGTGATGAAGGTAAATGATACGGGAGTCTGGTTATATGTCTCCTGACAGTCGGTACTGAAACAGCTTTCCATGTCTTTGGTAACCGTATCCGTAATGGAATATGTAAGCAGAATCTGATATTCGAGCGGTGGCGGTTCGAAATCCCTTTCCTTTTCGCTTGCATAATCATAGTCATAATTCAAGATATAAGGGCTGTCCTTTGTAATCAGGGACATTCCTTCAGTAATCAGTTCCAATAGTCTTCTTTCCTCATCGCTGGAAGGAGTACAGTTGCGGATATGTTCTTCCAGATTCCTACAGAAAGCCTTGGAGTACATCCGGCACAGCTTTCTGTAAATCCTTCCTTTCTCGTATGACTTGAATAGCTTTTCCTTTCTGTACAAATCCTTTTTCTCTTCCTCATCGAGCCGTCCAAAGTCCGCATGGTCGGTACAGACTTCCGACATCTCAAAATATGGGGTGTCGGTTATATCCATCATCCTGTGATACTTGATGAACTGTCTGATGAACTCCAGTGTGATCCTTTTGATTTCACCTTTTAGTCTTTCTGTAAAATCTATCGGTATCAGGAACAGGGTGTAATCGGGCCATTCATGGAAATGGTAGATGCAGAACTGGAGCCTGTCACCGACAAGTTCCAGATTTACATGATGAGATACTATGGAATCCAGCGCATTATATAGCAGGCATATTTTTTCTCTTGTGGAAGTCCTGCCTGTAGGATGGTATGGCAGCTCCACATCCAGGAGCTGCGCATACTTCATGGCTGAACGGTACAGGAAATCAAGATTCTCTTTGGTGGTGACATTTATTGTTGCTTCCATGTCATTCTCCACATACAGGTCGGGAGCGATGGAAGGTATTCTCGTGTTCAGAAAACCATAAGGCTTTCTGCGGGTGGGAGTTTTCTTTTCTTTCTGCTCCTGATGCCCCAGCTTATGTCCGTATTTTCGAGTTCCGATATGATAAGTCTGGCTAAATTTTCCAAAGCCCGTTCCGTTAGTTGTGTACATGGTTTCTTGTCTTTACGTTGTCCTTTTTTCATGTTCTTACCCTTTCACTCCGATGGTTGTCTTGAATTCATATATCGCCCGGTCGTCTTCGATTTCCGGTCCGTGTACGGTCGCGGTGGTCAGTTCCGGATAGTTCATGGAATAGAAGTCCATCACTTCAGCCGGAGACATGTTTACGTTCGGATCGTCCAGTGCGATTTCCTGACTGTTCTTCTTCATCTTGAAGACTCTTTTCATTCCTTTAATTTCCAGTGCCATATTGTTTATAGTTTATTAGTTTTACAAATCATTTATTTTTATATATCAGCAGTATACCATTTCTACCTGTGCCTCATCCTTCATCCGGTACTCAGCCGGAAAATCCGGATATTCCGCATACGGGTCCTCTCGTAGAAGCTCCCTGTCATTCTCGTCTTCCGGATCGAAGCAGAATGTATCATGAGCAGCCGGTGCAGTTTGGTATTCCCGTCCGTTTCCGTTCTGTACTTGTATCGTTCCGTTCGGTATATGTCCGTTTGTCGGTTGCCGTACCTGTTGTTGGGAATAAGGTGCTGCCTCAGGCTGGTAAGCCGGTTGCTGTGGATAGGGCTGCATTGTTCCGCCATGTGGAACGAACCCTTCTTGTATCGCCTGAGCGTTCGGTCCCGATTGCATATGTGCTCTGTTCATATCATATACTGGTTGAGGGGTTTCCAGTGGCAATTGTTGTGCTATCTGCTGTGGAACGGGCTGCATGACAGGCTCAGGGTTCATAGTATGGGTTTGCTGTTCCGGGAATATGCTTGTTTGAATACCGGGCTGTGGCTGACCATTCATGCTGCCTTGTGGTTGAGAAATGATCGGTGCCGCTTCTTCTGCCATACCGAACAGACTTCCTTCGCTGGCCAGTTTTTGTACTTCCTGCATCTTGGCATCAATCTCCTTTTGTTTTTCGGCGGAAGTCAGAATCCGTGCCTGTTTCAGCCATGTCATTGCTTCGGAAAACCTTTTTGCGGCGGTTGCATCATCAGCCTTCTTGAGGAGCTTTTCCATCTTTTCCCGTTTTTCCCTGGTTTCCTTTGATTCGGCCGGTATTGTTGGAGCCTTGGATGATTTGGCTTGTGCCGTTGCCTTTTCTGCCTGTTTCTCGAAATTCTCCGCATTGGCAAGCAGTCCCTGCACTCTCTGTATCGGTTGGAGTATGGTCTGCAGGAAACCCATATCCAGTTCTGCCGGTGTTCCGTTCACTACTAACGGCACCATGTTCTGCCGCGTATCCTCTTTCAGGCTGTTCCGCCTCGGCATGACTGCCACGCTCAGGCTGTTGTCCACTTTACGGATATTGATGTTCAGATCCGTACCTGCTGTAATCATCTGATAAATTGATTGAAAAAACATAATTGAAAAATTTTATGGTTATACATAAGTTTCCTTGAAGAATTCTTTCAGGATATCCTCCCTGTCCGGATTGCTTGCAATATCACGCAGAGATTCCAGATAGTAGCCGATGTTTTTAGGCTCATCAACTGTATTGGGCAGACGTCTTTTGACCGGTCTGATATGTTCGCCCTGTGGCCATACAGCCGGCATGACAGGAGCGGAAGATACACATATACTTGTTTTCATATCTATTGGTTTTATTGGTTAGAAAAACAGGAGTCCGACAATGAAAAAGATAAATGCTATCCTGACAATTAGCAGAAGAGCTCTGAAAAGAAATCCTATGATTCCTTCGGTGAGCAGGAGCAGTGCAATCATACCGATAGGCATGATACCTTTGTCTATCAGCATAAGGATTCCGATGGCCAATACCAGGGTTACCTCATGCTTGCTGATACTTTCGATAATCTGTAGTTTCATAATCTTTAATTTTATGAATGAATAATCCCATCGGGATGTGTTTTCCCGATTTTATAGGCCTTCAGTCTCTTGGATTGCCTTTTTGCGCAAGGCCTGGCAGGAAAAAATACCGGAGCGTAGCGAGGATGATTTTTTCCTGTCCAGCCAAGCCCTTCAGGGCAGCCTTGCGGCAAAAGGCAGGCAATCCAAGACCTTTGCCGCTTAAAAGCGGAAAAACAGATTCTTTTCAGTACGAACACAAAAAATGCAGACCTTCCGACCTGCATTCTTATAGTTACATTGATATAGATGTTATTCTTTTTTTGTGGAATAGGTGTTGAAAATATCATCGAACATTTTCTTGATAATAAAATACTGAAACTTTATAATAATATCATGGCAGTTAGATGAGCAAAATATTTTATAGCAGAATCTCTATTGAGTTTTAAACTGTATTTGATTCTTATTTAGTACAATCAAGTCAAAATGTTTATTTTTATAAATTGAGGTATTTAGTTATGGAACCAATTTTTATCTAATAGCTCATTATGGATAGGAGTTGTGGTATTAGAAGTGCATTTTAGATAACCTTGAATCAAAATTCGTTTTTCCACTTGATTATCTTTTTAAATTATAATATTTTGCTTATCTTTGTAACAAACTAGTTTGGTATACCGTGGTATACCACATTTAGTGTGGAATGGGTTTTTCTCATTTTATTCGTGTTCGTGTGAACTTGTAATGGAAAACTAGCAATTTTCAAGAAAGACAAGGATATGCGAAGCGGGTGTGTGTCGTATTGTTAAAAATACGGCACAGGTCGCTCGTTTTGTCTTTCGGGCTTGCTAGTGCCTCTGTTACGAAAACGAGTGGACTCTGTGCCTTTTGATATAAGAAATGGTAAAGAGTTTACTTAAAGAAATTTAATAAACATTTTACCTATAAGTATGGCAGCAGTAGAATATCTTAATAGGCCGATAGAAAGTTCGAAAGATTTAATTCTAAAGGAAGCGTTTAAACTATTCCTTCAGAAGAATGTAGAAAAGGTAACTGTTCCAGAGTTGGAACGGGTTACAAAACTACAGCGTGGAGCTATTTTTTATCACTTTAAAAATAAAGAAGCTATATTCAAAGAAGTGATAGAAATCTATTTTTTCTCTCCTATAAACATATTCTATCCTGTTAATTCCGATAATGTACATTCTTTGAAAGAATATTGGGCTAAGAAAAATAGCCATTTAGATGAAATTCATAATTGGTTTTATCGAGAAGGTATTCCTATTAACCCTTATTCAGCATTTTTTCATCTTGTAGAACAGGCGGATTTATATCTTCCAACTTTTAAACAAGATATGTATAATTTATTAGAGGCTGATAGAAAGTGTTGGATTCAAGTTTCTTCTAAGGACTCTAAATTGTCTTACGGAAATATGAATGTATCTTTAATGGCAGATGTTTTAGAAAGCATATTTCTAGCAAATTATTTTAAATTCTGTTATAATATAAATACTAATATTTCAGATTATAAAATTACCTATATTGAGGATATTGAACAGCTATTTAAATAATAATTTTATAGTTTTGTATTTGAGTTAAAAAAATAGTTACTTTTCATCGCTTCTTTTATTTTTTTATTAAATTTGCAATAAATATTATGTAGTATGCGATATAAAGATTCTAATAATGCAAGTAAACAGAAGATTCTGCTGGAATGTTTTAAATTATTTGCTATTAAACCTTTCAGTAATATTACTTTTTCTGATATTGAAAAAGTGACAGGATTAAGTAGAGGTGCTATATTATACCATTTTAAGTCTAAAGATCAAATATTGTCATCTGTTATTGATAAATTCATTATTAATAAAGAATATGATTTACCTACAATTGATGCATCAAAAAGTATGTGGGATAATATTGAAAGTTTTGTTGATGTAAAACGACGCCAACAAGATTTTTTCACAGGCATAGGTATTCTGAATATTAATCGTGCATTTATTTATATTGCAGCGAATTGTATGAATCTTTTAAATGAAATGCCGAGTTTAACACAGTTACGTTTAGCAAAAGAAAAAGATTTTTGGAAAGAAATTTTGCTATTAGGTATAGAAAAACAAGAAATAAGAAATAATATAGATGTTGAAGTTGAAAGTTTGTCATTTTTAGAGATTTACTATGGCTATTCATACATGTGTATGACTACTTTTAATGGATACGATATAAAGTGTTTATTAGAAAAATTTCGAAATTTATATTCTAAACTCACCCGTTAATGTTTAAATTTTCAAAATAATTAAGTGTTTTATCTATTTATCCATAAATAATAGTATCTTTGTAAAATTAGACAGAACGTACTGTTTATAAATTAAATTAAATTATTGATATTTTTTATGGGTAAAAATGTTTATATAACTAATTTGTCTAGTTTTTTGGGGTCAGCGGATTTTCCGGGTTGGCAAGCTTTCTTTTAAGCGTATAGCCTAGCCA